>ERZ773004.14-NODE-14-length-121566-cov-5.555456_pt1 | contig 121566 bp, 131 predicted proteins | sample MGYA00580667_ERZ773004 | MGnify/ENA primary metagenome ERZ773004 (study PRJEB29015, sample SAMEA2737963) | human oral metagenome | biome: human oral; feature: human-associated habitat; material: dental | place: China | collected 2123 ... | reverse complement strand
TCTTACAGCATGCGGGGCCTGCTTTTTATGTTGGAGGGGTGGTGAGTTGGGACGGCAAAATTGACGACTTATCCCAAGATGATATACTAGCATTATGATTGATGTACTGACGACTACTCTCACCAAACTTTGCCAACCCCTCCCCCGCATGAGCGCTGCCATGAAGCAGTGGTTTCGTGATAACCTCTGGATTATGATGCTGCTGGTTGCGGTTGTTAATGCTGGGTACGGAATATCCTTGCTTATCCAACTATATCAGGCTTTTACATCAAAGGTGAGTACTTGGCTGATGATGGTTGCGCCACAAGCATCTTCGTCGCTGACTACGCGGCGAGTTTATCTTGTCGTGGCATTGCTATGCGTTATTACTCAAGGAATCATTGCTAGCCTTGCGGTCCTCCCCTTGCGCGAACGGCGCAAACAGGGTTGGGTGCTTGCGGTGTGTAGTGCGCTAGTGATTGGTCTCTTTGCGGTGATTGGCTTTATCCTCAATATATTTATGATGCCACTGGCCGTGCTGGTGTCGCTCATGTCGCTGCTATTTGCACTGGCAGCACTTTATGTTGCACACGAAGTGAAGGATGAATTTTAACACTCCTAGATCACACACCTGCCATCTTGGTTAATAACACCTACTAAGGTTACACTCTCTATTCACTCCCCGCTAACGCAATGAGAGAATAAATATCTCTATTGAGTTATTCATTTCGTGTGCGAAGCTAGAGAACTTATTTGCTTGGCGACAAGCTACCATTCTTCGAATGAACGACAAGAAAGAGGGTGAGTGGCAATACTATAAGCCATGTAGTTTCGACGCAAACAGCTTGAAAACCACCCCTGCCTGTGCTACAGTATTCTGTAGCGATGGGGTGTCGCCAAGTGGTAAGGCAACGGGTTCTGGTCCCGTCATGCGGGGGTTCGAATCCCTCCACCCCAGCCAAAAGGAATTTTCCGCATTTTTTGCGACAATGCGCCAGCTTGCACCGAAGATCAGGCTGGCGCATTGTCGTTAAGTTCTTGTCGTAGGCTGAACTTGTTCTGTTACCAAATACCTTGCGCCACTCGTTACAGACATCTACGAACTTCTCATTCTCCTCATACTCAATCGCCTTCGCTGATCTACTTAGTGCTATCTGGGTCTGTGAAACATCTTTGTCGGACGTGGTTACGAACCAGTCAAAGTACGTGTAGACAATCGTCACTCATGTCTTGTCTGAGGCATCGTTTGTATCATTCACTACATATAGATCAGCGTGTGCGTCAAACGATTCCCAGTTTCCGCCGTCTTCACTATTAGGTATCATGAATACATCACCAACATCGAAAACTGCTAGAAATTCTCCATTATGCTTGTCGTCAGAGAACTTTACTAGTACGGCTTTACTCCATGCAGATATTTTTTCAGCCGTAGTATACTTTTTGCCAAGCTTTATTCCGATGTCTTGTAAAAGGGCTAACGGACCATTGCCAGAGTGATTATAGTATTGATCAAAGACTTCCACAGGAATCTTGAATAAAGATCTACGTCTGTAGGCGGACTGACGTTTGTCTTTTTACCGTATGAACCAATTAGCGATTTCGTACTGCCGGTGTATTTTGTATCGTAAAACTAATTATGCAAATACCTGGCTACCTTTGCGTACTTTATCCTAGGCGTCTTTTTTCTGGTTTTTGGTCAATTTGAGACAGTGTAACATCTCCTCAAAGTGTTCGTTCATTTTATTTTTCCCTCACTTTGGTCAAACGGCTTATGTATATTTCTATAGAAAATGTATTGTTTAGGTTTTCTTTAGGTATTATAATGAAAGTATGAAACAGGCGTCAACAAAGCCATCTAAGCGTCAAGCGGAAATACTCAACTTCATCGGAGTATTCCAAAAAACAAACAAGTATTCGCCATCACTCGCCGAGATAGCAGAGTACTTTAGCGTCTCAATACCTACCGTGCACCAGCACGTGTCGCATCTCAAGGGAAAAGGGTTGCTTTCTGGCGACAAAGGAGCGAGGCGGGCTATCGAGATGACTCAGCCACATTCTAGCACTTTTAAAATTGTTAATATCCCTCTACTCGGCACTATCGCCGCCGGAGGTCCTATCGAAGCAATTCGCACGAATGAAAGTATCGACATACCATCAACAATGGTCAAAAACGGTGCCAGATACTACGCCTTGAAGGTTAGCGGTATAAGTATGATCGAAGAAGGTATATCTGATGGGGACATTGTAATTGTGAGAGATCAATCTACTGTTGAAAACGGCGAAAAAGCCGTGGTGTATTTGCCAGAAAAAGATGCCGTGACACTCAAGAAGTTATACCAAGAAGCTGGTAGAACAAAGCTAGTGCCTGCTAATAGCTTTATGAAGCCTTTTTATGAAGATAATGTTGAGGTTCAGGGCAAAGTTGTTGGGGTTATAAGGAGAGAAGTATGAGCGACACACGAACAGTTGCAGACTTTTTTGCTGGAATTGGTTTAGTATCGTTAGGACTTGAACGCGCTGGCTGGAACACGGTCTATGCGTTAGATTATGACCAAGAAAAAGCCGACCAGTACGCAATAAACTTTGATGGCAACCACTATGTCATTAAAGATATAGCGAAGGAACGCGGTGATAATGTGCCGAACGTCCAACTGGCTCATGCGTCTTTTCCTTGTACTGATCTCTCAGTTGCTGGTGCGCGCCATGGTATTTACGAGGGTGAGTCGTCGGCTTTTTGGCATTTTGTCCGTATTCTTTCTGAAATGAAAGAAAAATATGGCGATGAAAATCCTAACTTTGTACTACTTGAGAATGTTGAGGGTTTATTGACGTCTAACAATGGCAAGGATCTACGAGCGGTTATCGAATCATTAAACAAGCTTGGTTATCGCGCAGATTTGTTAAGGATCAATGCGGCGCATTTTGTGCCTCAAAGTCGTGTCCGCATATTTATTATTGGTATTCATAAGTCATTAGTTGAAGGCTATGATCAAAACGATCTCCGCCAAGAATTCACTATGCGCAGCTCAAACGCCAGGCCTCAAAAGATTATTGACTATGTACACAATAACAGTGATTTGGATTGGTATTTCCATGATTTGCCAAACTTGCCGGTAAGAACTATGACACTCAATGAGGTAATCGATACGGCGGAAGAATGGTGGCCAAAACAAAGGACAGCGCTGCTACTGGGGCAATTGCACTCTTATCACGAAGATTTGCTTGAAGCTGCCAAAAACAAAGACGAGTATTCATACTATCCAGCGTTCCGGCGTATGCGTGTTCGAGACGGTAGAAAACAGTCGACCGTTGAACTTAGGACGGACGGCATAGCTGGTTGCTTAAGAACCCCGAAAGGCGGTAGCGCTCGACAGATACTTGTCAGGGCTGGTAAAGACAAAATTGATGCTCGCCTTATCAACGGCAAAGAAGCTGCCCTACTTATGGGAGCAGATAACTACAATATACATCCCGATTTTTCACTCAATCAAACCCTGTTTGGATTCGGTGATGCCGTTTGCGTATCTGTTTTACAGTGGATTGGAGATAACTATCTCAACTCCATCGTTGAGGTACCAGAGACTACGGCTGAACTAAACGAGCCGCCCGTCCTTAGTCTTCAGAATCAACCTGCCTGATCGTTCTACACGCCCAAAAGAAATGCTTTTTCTGTAACGTTGACGCCTGTTCGGGCCTTCGTAGTTCTTGATCAGACCGTCTTCCCAGCTTTCAAACAAATCTTTCAATTTGTCTCCTTCGACGAGTCTCACCTCTATATCCCTATAATCGGGACTGTAAGATATGAAGATATGGCTCACTTTCATATCATCAGCAAGCTTGGCTCGACCGCCATACAAATGATATTGATATTCAAAACTATTCCTACCTACCGATGATTTCACTTCATAATTATTTAGATCGGAGCCATAACCATCTTTGCCTTTGTCTCCAGTGAGAACGGCGCTAAAAAGCTCCCAGTTAATCGGGTGAACACTACCCGCAATATGAAAATTATTCTCTGTAAGCAATGCTTGGTGTTCTTTGTTGTAGATAAACTTCCTATAGAACTCGTATGCTGCTTGAATATTGTATTTCTGTGTCATAACTATGCAATCAGATCTTCCAATTTCTTCTTGTATAATTTTGCAAACTCTTTCACTTCGATGATATCCAGCCTGCGGTCGCCAGACTCAACTTTGGATACGTAGGATTGAGGCTTGTTTAGCTCGTCAGCAACCACCTGTTGTGAAAGGCCGGCATCAAGTCGAGCTTGCTTAAGCCGCTCAATGAGTTTCTTATAATCATCGTTATAAACAGACGTGCTCATTACTATAATCATATATCCCAATATGGTATAATCCCAAAATAGGATATTGTTGAATTGTAGAAGAGTAAAAATGGTAAACCAAACCCGTTTTCAAATACAATTTTCTAAAATCACCGCCGCCGACGCGAACGCACCACAGCGTGCCCTTTGCCAAAGTAGGTACGCCCAAGCCACTTGTGCCCTTCGATAATCGCAAGTGGGACGAAGAACGCCACGATCCAGACGAAGACGCCATCGCTCCACGAGATAGGCGCTACATGGAGCCACTGCTCGAGCGGCCCAAACAGCGCAACCAGTTGGAGCGCAATCGATACTGCCAAACCACCATAAAATGCTGTGCTCCACCGCCGAACGCGCCGCCAGACAGGTTCGTAATCACTACGGGCAGCGAGAGCGCTCGCCCACTGCATCACCACCAGTGCACAGAAGGCAATAGTACGCGCATATCCTTCGCCGTGCGAATGATAATACATACTGTAGAGCCCCAATGTAATAACCGCCATCACCACCGCGATGAGCCCAACCCGACTCAGCATAAAGCGACTGAGCAGTGGTGCTTTGGGATGATACGGTGGTCGACGCATTGCTTGGGGTGAGCCTGGCTCAACACCCAATGGAATAACCATCGTTGTATCCGTCACCAAATTGACCCACAAGATCTGCACCGGTAAAAGCGGGATAGGCAAGCCCACCAACAGTGAGCCAATCGACACTAGCACCTCGCCAAGGTTCGTTGCAAGTAAATACACCACCATACGCTTGATATTAGCGTAGATCGTCCGCCCCTCATGCACGGCACTAATAATGGAACGGAAGTTGTTATCAAGCAGGATAATATCACCAGCATCGCGCGCTATCTGCGCCCCCGAGCCCATCGCGATACCGACATTGGCATTGGTCAGCGCGGGGATATCATTGACACCATCGCCCGTCATGGCAGTGATGTCTGTTGCATTGAGCGCTGTGAGGATACGATGCTTGTACTCTGGTATGACCCGTGAGAAGACGTGTGCTCGGGCCACCACTGTAGCGAGCTCGTCGTCGCTCAATTGGCCAAGCCGTCGGCAATCATACACCTCATCGCGCCCCTGCACGAGGCCGAGTTGCCGCCCAATCTGATACGCCGTCTCGAAATGATCGCCGGTAATCATCCGCACTGTGATACCCGCTTGGTGCGCCCGAGCAATCGACGGCCGAGCCTCTGGCCGCACACTATCTGCAACACCAACTAACCCGACAAACTGCAGCCCTTGGCGCGCTGGCAGCTGCTCCAGCGAATCAATCGACGTACGAAGCGCCGTATACGCCAAGGCAATTATTCTATACCCTTGCCCCGTGAGCTGCTGCAAAGCCTGGAGCGTCGCGCGCTTATCCGCACTAGAAAGCCGCGCATGACGAATGATCGCCTCTGGCGCACCCTTTACACACAAGCGATATTGCCCAGTGCCAACTGCCTGGAGTGTGCCACTCATTGCCAGCTTGTGCTCAAAGGGAAAGAGTGTCAAACCTGTTCGGCGCTGCGGCCGCGAGACGCGCTGCTCGTTGCAATAAGCGGCAAAGGCTCGATCGAGTGGATCATACATCTTGCTTCGGCTATTAGGCAAGGTGCTGCCAGCCAGTGTCTGGAGTAGTGGCTCAGTACGGTTACCCGGTGCCCAGACGGCCTGGACAGTGAGTTTGTTGCGCGTGAGGGTACCCGTCTTGTCCGTAGCGATTGTCGTCACGACGCCAATTGTCTCAATTGCCGCCATCGTCCGCACTAGTGCCTTGCGCCGCGCCATCCGCTGCATACCAATAGCCAAAATCACTGATATTGCCACTGGTAACCCCTCCGGCACTGCACTAACGGCAAGCGCAATCACAAACTGCAGCGCTGCGGTGAGCTCCATGCCACGCCACAGCGCCAACCCCAGCGTCACCACTGATGCCGCCAGCACAACGATGATGATTTGGCTCACTAGCTTATCGATCGTCCGCTCCACTGGGCTCGCCTCACGTGGGTGACTCGAGAGAGCAGCCAGTTTACCATACTCAGTCGCATTTCCGGTTGCCGTCACAATAGCAAGCGCACTGCCACCAATCACAAATGACCCCTGATACAAACAATTCCGCCGCTCATAGAGCGCCGTTGCCATAGGGAGAACCGCACTATTCTTCTCGATCGGGAGCGACTCACCCGTCAGCTGTGATTCATCCACCCGGAGCGAGCGCGCCTCGAGCACCCGCGCATCGGCCGGAATCTTATCACCCTCTTCCACGATGATCACATCACCTGGCACCAGTTGCTCCGCATCAAGCGATTGCTCCCCTTCATGCCGACGAACGCGCACTTGCAGGGGAGCTTTCTTTTGCAACGAGTGAACGATACGCTCGGTAGAGAGCTGCTGCGTGTAGTCGATCAGCGCACTCACCACAATAATCGCCAAAATAATTAGCCCATCCACCACCGCCTGGTGGAAGAAACTAATCGCCGCTGCCGCAAACAGCACCAGCATAAACACCGAGCAAAATGGCTTGATGAGCCGCCGCCACAGTGGCTCGTGCGCGACGCGGATAATATTAGGGCCATAGTGCTCCAGCCGCTCCACCACAGCAGCATCATCGAGGCCACGGACGCTAGACGATAGGTCGGCCATCGTCTGCTGAGGGGTCTTGGCATGGTATGTCATAATAGATCTATTATAGCACACCAAGCATAAGCGTTCTGGACAAATTACCACACATCGGCGTATACTAGAGCCATGACAAAAGCTCCACACACCACTGTAACCAAAACTAGGGCAGCAGCCAAAAAATCATCGAAGCACACTGGCACACCAGTCGCTCACCCCTCATTGCACCAAGCTGAGCAACCCAAGACCGTTGACTACTACCCCAACCGCATGACCATCGCCGTCTCGGTGTTGGCTGGCACAGGACTTGTCTTGCTGTGCTTGATGGTGCGAATGACGGTGATTGTGGAGTAATATCCACGACCAAAGCACACTATGCTCTCAACAAATTTTATTTGACGACGCATAGTAACTAGGGCAAGCTATATACACTACCAGTATTATCTAAATCGTTTCTTGCCCGAGCAAAAATAGCAGAGCCAAGTACTACCACCACTGCCCGCAAGCCGCAATCTATCAGTAAATCGTGGTATACTAAAGAACATGAGAGTACGGATAGAGATAGATACGAAGACCTTTGTGCGATTTTGGCTGGTAGTAATTGGTTTTGCATTTGCAATCCTCGCGATTTATCTGGCGCAGACTGCCTTGATTATGATTGGTACGGCGGGGTTCCTCGCGCTGGCGCTCAATGGGCCGGTCAATGCTATCGTCGAGCGCCTGCCTAACCGTAGCCGGACGCTCAGCACCGCACTCGCTTTCATTAGTATCGTGGCACTACTTGGAGTGGTTCTTGTGCTCGTGGTACCACCTATCGTCCAGCAGACGGGCAAGTTTGTCGATGCCCTGCCGGGGATGATCCATACAGCAGGCGAGCAGTGGCACAGCTTTGGTACTTTTGCTGAGCAGTATCATATTCAGGCACAAGTCAATCAAGTAGTCGAGAGCGCTCGCGGCAGCGTCGAGTCATGGACGCGTGGCCTCAGCGGCAACCTTCTCGCTGGTATTAGCTCTGTCTTTTCGGCAGTTGGCTCTGCATTCTTAGTCCTTGTCCTCACCTTCCTGATGTTGACGGAAGGACCAGCCTGGGCTGAGCGCTTTTGGGGGCTCTACCGCGACCAAGCCACGATGGAACGCCACCAAAAGGTCGCTCACCGCATGCACGCTGTGGTAACAGGCTATGTAACGGGACAGCTCACGATCTCAGGCATTGGTGCCCTCTTTGCCGGTGCAGCGGTCTTTGTGCTCAGCCTCTTTTTCTCGGCTATTCCAGGCAACCTTGCACTTGTCACCATTGCTGTCACCTTCGTCCTAGCGCTCATCCCTATGTTTGGTGCCACGATTGCTGGGGTGATGATCTCCCTTTTGCTTGGCTTTAATGCTTTGCCAGGCGGTCTCATCTTTGCGGCATTTTTCATCATCTACCAGCAGATCGAGAATAACTTCATCTCGCCTACCATTCAGTCGCGCAAGATCGAGCTCACACCACTAGTCGTCCTCGTTGCCATCACCATTGGCCTTTACATCTTTGGTATCATCGGCGGTCTCATCTCCATCCCCATCGCTGGCTGCTGCAAAGTCCTGCTAGACGACTACCTTGAGCACAACGCCCGCGCCCGCGAAGAATCCACCAAGCCACTAGCCAAACTGGTGGAAAAGATTAAGGGCGAGGGATAGAAACCTCGCAGCGAGAGCCACGCCAGTAAGAATCTTACGATACATCTACATATAAGTTAGAGAAGAATAGAGATTTAAACACTTCTAACTAATAAATATTTCCTGTCCGGGCCGTGGATGTGTAACCCTCTCGACATACCCATCGAAGAAGAAGGGAATATTGTCCTCATCACCATTATCAATCCGCCCCTTAGCCTTACTGCACGCACCAAGAGAAACACTATACTCTGGCTCTCCTGTCACGATTGTCGGCTCATTCCACTCAGTAATCCACGCGTAGCGTCCACCGAAGTTTCGCTTGGCAACCTCAAGGATATAACAACCTGCATCCATCGCTACCGCATCTTTTGTCTCAAGAATAAACATATGGTTCTTTGATGTAGTATCGGCAGCTTCTCGATAGAGTACGTCAAGCACATCATCTACCACTGCAAGACTCTTTACTGAATAATCAAGCATACTATAGAGGTCACGCCCCAACACTTTCGACATATAGTCGATGAAATACTGTGCATGCTTCTGTGTGTATACTGCAAGCTCGCGTTGACTATCTGATTGGGTATTATTGTCTGGATTCGTTGGCATATTATTTTCCTGCTATGTAATAATCTATAATAACTCTGGTCGCCTCGACGCCATATCAATCCCCAGATCAACCTCAAGCGGATCCTCACCCACGTCCAGCTCATCTACTTCTTCTGCGGAGTAGTAACGACCATCTTCTAGTTCTTCAGGAGCACGCCATGCGTAGTAAGTCAATGAAGTTGGTTCACTGATCTGAAGGATGTCACGCAGGATGTGGATCGATTGTGCTGTGAGTGAGGCATACGCCGAACTATACGTCGGCAGCAGGAGATGACGCGAGTAAACTTCATTTTCATTACTTTGCTGCCACCCTTGATTAACCATAGTGCTGATAGCACTGGACTTGTACGCACTCGATACATTCCGCGTCTGTGGAGACAGACGTAGTTCACAGACAATAGCCGTGTCGCTAACGGCGTAATGAAGGTACTGTGTCATATATTCTGTAGACACTTCGGGGATCAGTACAATGTGTACTCGATCGCCAGCGCGCATGAGTGCGCGCGCAAGTTTATTCTCAAACTGTGTCCAGGAGAATTGGTGCATGTTGAAACCACCATGTTAAATGCTATTCAATACATTCGCATACTGTGGGGAATGGATATATACTGCGATAGCTGAACGCCGATTGGATATTTGAAACTCACAGCCATTTTCTGCCTTCCAGTATGCAATTTCACGCTCAGCATCACGCTTGATTCGAGGTCTACCCCAAACGGCAGTTCCTGCCTCTACATAGCCGACAAAAGCGTCGTTCATAAATCTGTCTTGTTCAATTGATTTTGTTGTATCAATATCTGTTAGGCTCCATGAGACCATGTCAAGTCCTCTAACCGGATCGGATGTGGTTGCCCTCAGTCTCGGCTGACTAACTGGAATATCCTTTGCGATAGTACTTGGATCACTTTCATCCCAACCCAGTTTTTCCATAGCCGCTGTCAACTTATCTTCTGTGAGTGGCCAATCTTGGTTGACCCAGTAATTTACAAGTTCGACAAATTTTTGTGAGGTAATGCTGTTCCATGTCATGATGATAGTATATCATCATTTTCTACACGTCATCGCCATTTTGTACTACCATACTCCTGTCGTGTGTGATTCATCGCGTCATAATACTCTCTCGGTACGCAGCGGTGCACCACCGTTTGGCCTCGCATACATAGCTGCACAACTGGTGCAATGATCCCTGTCATCTCGAGTGTATCGGGCGACGACCAATCGTAGCATGGTCTCCCTTTATTACCATATTCAATCGGCGCGACGACTAGATTGTAATAATGATGCATCAGCACCAGCGCACGCAGCGGATCAATAAGCGACGCTGCTGCTATCGGCTCATCAGACATATCAGGCTCTAGTGTTTGCCATTCTTCGTCAGGTATCTCCTCAGGTACATTATACTCATCATAACCCACAGCCAACCCGCTACCGTCGTAGCCAAGGCCTGGCAGTTTCTCAGCATAGTCTGGCAGGTACGCCGCGATGGCAAGGTCGATATTCTTGGGTAGAGTTTTGCCTATGTCATAGCCCGTCCGCTCAGTCAGCGGCAAATCTCTGGGCAGCTCCCCGCTGCTCAGGGATGACTCGCAGGCAATAAGGTTGCTCAGGGTAATAATGGCTTCATGCCGAGCAATATTATTGCTATAGGTATCATCATGCTCCCACCCCCAACGGTTTACTGCATCAAAAACTGTACGTAGCGCGTATATCTTGTAATCTGTACGTAGTTTTTGTTCCACTAATGGAGCGCGTGGTGCGGTCTCGTGATTCACGTTATTTCTCCGCCCACCACCACACTGGCCCTTGCGGTGTGTCACGCACGACGATATGCTGCGCGGCGAGATCAGTACGCAGGCGGTCGGCTGTGGACCAGTCGCGGGCTTCACGAGCACGCTGGCGCTGGAGGATGAGCTTCTTAGCCTCATCTGTAATATCTGGCGTCGACTCACAGAGGTCGAGGCCAAGTAGCTGATCAATCGCCGCTAGCAACTCCTCCAATCCACGATGGTACACTGCTGCCAGTGGCCGCGCCAGCACCCGGTCGAACGCTTCGTCGATGAGCCGCAGCGCCTCAGGAGTATTCAGGTCATTTGCCAGTGCCTCGCGCACTGCACCGCTTGCTGCCAGGAGCGATACATGGCCCGATTGTTCGTCACTCTTACGCTGGTCATCATCCAGCCTCTCATACGTCTGGTGACGCAGACACGCCACTTCATACCACTTGCGCAGGCGGTTGCGCGCTGCACTGAGATTTTCCCAGCTAAAGTTCCCCTCGTGCGAGTAGTGGCTCTGTAAGACGAATAACTTGTACTCCATGGGGGTGTAGCCCCGCTCAGCGAGGTCGGTCAAGGTGTAACCATTGCCCAGGCTCTTGCTGATCTTCGTGTCATTAACCTTGAGGTGGTTGCAGTGCAGCCAGTAGTGAGCAAAGGGTCGGCCCGTCGCAGCTTCGCTTTGAGCAATCTCGTTGCTGTGGTGTACAGGAATATGATCAATCCCACCAGTGTGGATGTCGAGCGTCGTGCCAAGGAAGTGCATTGCAATCGCCGAGCATTCCAAGTGCCACCCCGGGAAGCCCATCACTGGGGTGCCGCCTGTTGGTGGTTGGTCGAGTAGCTCCGGTGGCGTCGGCCACTCCATGTCGCGTTTGACGCCAGTTGGCGAGAACTTCCATAGAGCAAAGTCGCTCGCGTGGCGCTTCTCGCTATTGGGGCCAATCCGTGCCCCCGCCCGCAGAGCCTGCAGATCGAGCCGGGCAAAGTCTGCATAGGCTGGGAAGGTGCTGGTGTCAAAATAAATCCCATCACTCGTCTGGTAGGTGTGCCCCTTACGCTTGAGCGTAATGGCAAGCTGGATTTGCTCGTCAATATAGTCGGTGGCACGGGCCAGCTGACTCGGCGGTGTTAAGTGCAACGCGTTCATCCCGCGGATGAAGTCATCGGCGTAGAATTTAGCAATCTGCCAAGCAGTCTTACCCTCGCGGCGCGCACCCCTCTCGAGCTTGTCTTCGCCTTCATCGGCATCGCTTGTCAGGTGGCCGACATCGGTGATATTCATCACGCGCTCCACCTCATAGCCCTCCGCCTGAAGCATGCGCACCAGGATATCCCAGTAGATATACGCCGCCCAGTTGCCAACATGTAAATAGCTATACACCGTTGGTCCACAGGTGTAGAGCGACACCTTGCCAGGCTGGAGCGGTACAAATGTATCAAGGTGACGGGTCAGTGTATTAGCAAACTTAATCGCCATGGGCTGCCTCGCTCTCATCATACTCGACGAAGGCCCGACTGGCTGCCTCAACGATCTCACGCATCGCCAGTTGGTAGTCTTCATACATCCGCCAACCCGCTGCATAGGCATGGCCACCACCACCAAAGTAGCCAGCGATCATTGCCGCTACTGGTGCATTGCTGCGGATCTTGCCAGTCAGCTTGCCATCGGGGTAGGTCTTGATAGCAATTGCCACATCTACCCCTTCCACTAGACGCATCTCGTCTAGCACAAGCATACTGGGGTTATATTGATCGCTATATTCCTGGATCTCCTCCCACGGGATATGGATAAGTGCCAAGCGGCCGTCCAGCATATACTCGATCCGCTCGATCAAGCGCCCTTTGTAGCGAAGGATCTCTGGCGCTTTTTTCATAAAGTCACGGCGACGCACCTCAATGGCGGCATTGCTTGCGCCCAGCCGGGTCAGCTCTGCGACGGTCTGGATGGAGTCGGCTGTGGTGTTTTGCGTTGTCAGACCTAGGCTATCGCTCATGATCGCAATGAGGAGATTCTCTGCCGCTTGTGGGTTGATCGCCCACTGAGCATGCTGCGCAAGATTGTAGATGAGCTCGCCAGTCGCCACTACATCTTGATTGATAAGTGTATGGTCAAAGCTTAGGGTACTCTCCGTCGCGTGGTGGTCCAGCACGAGCACTGGGTGCGTCGTGAGGAAGGCGCGAGCACTTGGTGCTTCGAGCACCTTACTGAGCAAGATATCTGCACTGGTATCAACAATAATCGCCAGCTCGGCACCACTGTCAAACTCATCAGTAATGCGATCCCAGCCGCGGATATACCGCAAATACTTGGGCACTGCCACCGGGCAATAGAGCGTCACCTGCTTGCCCATATCGCCCAGGATTTCCTCCAGCGCGAGGCTACTGCCAACGCTATCGCCATCGGGGTTTTCGGCTTGGATAATAATAATTTTGTCTGCGCGTTGGACCGCGCGTATCGCTTCGTCAAACATCTTCTTTAGTGTAGCAGAATTTGCCAGTTGGTGCGAGGTATGGTACGGTGGATTTATGGCCTGGTATACAAACCGCGGCAGGTCATACACTAACAATCAACAATAATGGGTTATGAGGAAGCACCATGAGCGAATGGGATCTGCTTCGGAAGATTTTCCGGTGGTAAGATAGTTCCACTGGGTAATTAGCGAGGTATGGTACTACCGCATTTGGCAGTATGCGTCGTAGCTAATCAAGAAAGGATCAAAACTATGCATTATTATTGCGAAGCTTTTAAGGGCACAAAATACGAATTGCTGTTTTGCTAAATAAACATCAGCATAACACCCCTCTTCTGGATGGAAGTGGGGTGTTTTTGTTTGCATAGTATGACATGAATATGGTATGGTAGTTTTAGTTGCACTAACACAGGAGGCTTTTATGACAAACCATGAGAATACTCAATACCGATCAAGCGCAGGCGAGACCACTCCACTACATGAGAGTAGGCCAGCTACACTCCTACAAAAACTTGGCAAGAGATCTCTCAAGCTGCTCGACACTGCGCGGCTCATCTACCGGTACGGCTTCCCACTCCCTCCTTATAGGGAAGAGGGGCAACCAGCAACCTCTGAAGAAATGAGCGCACTTAATGGCGTTCTCTCTCCTACTGCCGCTCAAGCAGAAGCCGCTAATGCCGCACCAACACATACTGCAGCTCACGATTCGATCGACCCATCCCATCATGAAGCAGTGCTTACCCACGAGGGTGGCACGCAGGATAGCGCACCTTCACCAAAAACCCATATTTACTACGATGGAGAACTCATCAAAACGCAGACGTTTCCTCAATTATATAAGCGTATGCTGCACCAAAAATCTAAGACTAATCAATGAAACACCATTGTATCGCCCGAGGATTAGCGAGCGAGTAGCTTCTTGGTGTATTGTAACTTAGTGTTGTTTGTCATCTCTCAACATTACTAACTGTTGTATCAGCTTTATCTCTATCAGCTTTGTTTATAATTAGGCTAATAGGTGCGTAGTATCCAATTACTTATATCTCCGTGCAAGATAGCAAGATATGAGCAGTATCAAAAATATTTACCTTCACCGCCTCTTGGGAAAAATGGATACAGAGAGATAACCAAGCAAAATACCAAAGGCTATACTAGCACTAACGCTTCTTAGCTACCTGCCTGCGCCTTCTCTACCAGCTTCTTGCCGCCGCGCTCAAACCAGCGTGTATAGGTGGGGCTGCTGCCGCTTACCCGCTCGCGCCATAGGTTCATGGCGTCGCGGCTGTAGCTGAGAGTTTCGATTGCTTCCAGCCCGCGGCCACGGTATAAGTTGCCCGCTGCACCCGGGCCACCATTGTAGCCAGCAGCAACGAGCTCAACGCACTCGTTTTCGGATAGATTGCCGAGCGGCACACACAGTTGATCGCGTAAATGTGCTAGGTAGGCCGCGCCAAAGGCAATGCTCGTTGCAGGATCAAATAAATCATAGTTCGTGCGCGCCGGCTTCACGAATTTAGCCGCAATCTCCTTGCCCGTGCCATCCGTCACCTGCATCAAACCACTCGCCACACCACTGTGCGCCTTGGGGTACCCGCCGGATTCCAGCGTCATGATAATCGCCACCAGCTGCGGCGAAATATTGTACTGCCGGGCCTGCTTGGTAATCTCGCCCTGCCAGCGCTTAACGGTATCTGGCATCCAGGCGGGGAGGGTGTTGTCTTGGCTCGTGAGCGCTGCATTTGCAGTGTCCTGCGGTGTTTTGATAAACTTCGTCAACATACCACGCTGCCACGCGAGATACGCACCACCTACGAGCACAAGTACCAGCACTGCACTCATCAGCCCCCAGCGGTTGCTCTGCGCCCAGCGCGTTAGCTTCTTTGTCCATTTCTTCGATTTTGCCATTGTTTTAGTATAGCAAACACTGCGTAAACCACCAGAGCTATTAGTAAGGGCAACTATTACTACAGCAGCCTATCAAAAGAAAATACAGTGGTAAGTTGTTATGAATTTCTTGACATATCATTGTTATATGTTTACAATAATTTTTATTATGTCTCAATCTTCTCACGACGCTACGCCTGATCTTCCACCTCTCAAAGAACGACTAAAAGACCTTCTCAAAATTTATATTGCATACTATCGCAAGCTACTTCTCACGTCCGACTCCATTACTGAGCTGCTCGAAAATGGCATATTCAAGAGTGATGATATCAAACACGGTGCGCATAACGTCGCTCACATTGTCATCTCACTCGCTCAGCTTCAGCGTGATGTTTTTTTCGATCCTGCCAACTGTACTAGCAAAATCCCGCGAGAAGAAAGCAAACGCTTCGCCCAGCAACTTCTACACGACCTCCAGGTGATGACTCCTAATATAGCTGATCTCGCCAAGGCGATGCCCGAGATTAAAAAAGAAGTCTGGCGTCTTCTCGAGCCCGAGACAACCACACAGCGCGCGACAACACTGCAGCTTCAACGTGATAAGTCTGGTGCGGCAACGCTTACCTATAAAACTGAAAATATTGACCCAGAAGACCTACTCAATGAATTAGTCACACAATGTATTCATCTTCGCTATGATAAGAAAAAAGATCCTACTCTACGCCAAGCTCAGCTCACTGAATGCTTAGAGCGCTTACGGTCCCTTGTTGATGATATGACCGCTCAGCGATGTGATACGTTCTCCCAAGGATTTGCCAATCCAATACTGCGTAGCAAGCCACAGACCTTGCTGCCACTATATCATGCTTTCTATAGCATCTTGCAGGTCTATAATGCAAGCGGCTCCGACGAGGACTATGAGCGACTTATTGCACTGGCTAGCTTTTATCGATCTACCATATATACCACTATCATTGGCTCGGTACCACCCCTGCCAAGCCAAGATATAATAGTGCCACTTTCGCCAGAGGAGCGTACGCGTGATATACAGGTAAGCACGAACACGTACGGCATCGAGAAAAAGCTTCTATCTGAGATCAACACATTCCTCTATGCCAAGAAGTTTGATAAAGCACGCGAGCTCGAGCAATATCTTGTTAATCCCTATATTCGTGCCATTGCCGACACTTATTTTATCCAATACAACCAAGATCCAACGGGCCACAGGCAAGAGCGCGTCCGTCAGTATGTGATAGATGAGCACGATGCGCCTTTCTTAGAACAGGACTTCGATGATTTCGTCGTTAATAAGCTCAACACTGGGCGCATTGCTTTCGACGAGACAGTTCGTCAGCGTTATATTGCACTAGCTCAGCAATCGATCATTAGCGACAAAGTTGACTTCAAGGCACATGGTGTACTCGATGCATTACTCAAATATAATGAGAAACACCCTGATGCAGCAATCGACCTTGAGCCTATACGCCACGCCATTTGGGATAGAGTGCGTGCTACCATACAAATGAAGAATGACACCAACACCGCTTCAGGTATGTATCTCAACCAAAAGAACTATCTAGATTTTCTTAAGAAATGTGGCGATACAGACAAAGTTCATAGCTGGATTCGCTACCAATACCTCGATAATCCAACACGTGAAACTGCTCAGCTCTATTTGCGCTTTCTCCCCTTCGACCTCCAACCATTCATGACGCTGCTCGAAACAACCGCAGAGCACGACCCACGCATCCCAACGAAACACTGGAATAGCGTCTTTGATAATCTCCGCTACATCTCTTGGGCACTTTCTCGATAATTCTCTAATATCGCTACAGCAGATATTACAAGGCTATTGAGGTACAAGGTAAAAATCTATTACAGCAATTACACCGCGCGCCGCCCCTCCAGCGCGTGGCCGAGGGTTATTTGGTCGGCATATTCAAGGTCAACACCAACGGGGATGCCGCGGGCCAAGCGCGTCATCCGCACCGTTAGGCCCGCCTCGGCAATGTGCCGCTGCAAGAAGAGCGCGGTCGACTCGCCCTCCACACTTGCATTGGTAGCAATGATCACCTCTTCTACTGCATCATGAGTAATCCGCTCCAGCAGCTCGGGGATGTGCAGCTGCTCTGGCCCTACCCCATCAATCGGTGAGATTACGCCACCCAGTACGTGGTACGTCCCCTTATAGTGGCCGGTACGCTCCAGTGCCACGATGTCGAGTGGCTCCTCCACCACAGCAATCTGCTTGCGATTGCGCTCTGGGCTACTATAGAGCGGCGAAACATCTTGGTTGGGATCCATCAGAGCAAAAGTGACGGGGCAGGTTGCAACAGCAGTGTGGAGCTGTGTGATGGCCCGGGCAATGCCCTGGCTCGTCCGCCCATCGGCTCGCAGCAAAAAGTACGCATAGCGCTCTGCCGTGCGTGCACCCACTCCTGGTAGGTGCCCTAGTTCGTCTATTGCCCGTTGCAGGGCCTGAGGCAGAATATCTGCCATACTAGCTAGAACCCGAGGTTGCCAAGCCCACCCATCAGTGGCTGCATTTTCTTGGCAGCAATCTCTTGCGCCTTGGCCATACCGTCGCGGATTGCAATCTCGATCCAGTGCTCCAGCTGGTGGATGTTATCCAGGTCTACCTTAGTTGGGTCGATCTTCACACTCTTAATCTTCAGCTCGCCAGTGATCTGTACAATTACCGCACCATCGCCTGCCTCGACCTCTACAATCTCCTTCGCTAATGCCTTCTGCGCCTTGCGCAAGTCATTCAGCATCTTCATTTGGTTCATGCCCATTGCCATACTTCTTCATTTCCTCCGTTTCTTGGCTGTCGTACTCGATTTATTATACATGATTTGGCCGATGGCTGGAAGGGATACCTGTTCGCCCAGTACCTCTTATGCCCATTATTGGGGGATTGCCACCAGATGAGAAATCATCAGCCACCCACCCAGGTTAACACCACGTAATGGTTTATGCATATGCTTTATTGTAGCAAAGCATAGAGCTAAACTATAATTGTAAGTATGTACACCCACACCATCACCATACCATCCTATAGCCAAACCCAGACGCTGCGCTTGGTAGCACCAAGCCCGGCTTATGCACCGATTACCATGGCGTGGATTCGCCGGCCAGAGGTGACGCAGTATTTGGGCGCGGATTTTTCGCAGATGACTGAGGAAGAAGAGGTGACGCATTTACAGAATATGCTTGATGATGACGATCGGTATAGCTGGATGATTGAGCGCGACGGCGAAATTGTCGGCAATATTGAGCTTAACGAGATAGCAGAGCTCAGCCGCAAATACGGCGTCACAGCGGGGGCATTCTGTACGCTGATTGGCGATCCGAAAAACTGGGGCCAAGGCCTTGGGAGCTCTGCCAAGCAAGCAGCTTGCAATTGGGCGTTTTCTGAGGGTGGATTTGCAATGATTGAGGCAAAGGCATACGTGCAAAATATCCGCAGCTGGAATGCGCTGGAAGAGCTTGGCTACCAATACACGGGAATCGAGCAAGGTGAAGTTGCAGGCGAGGCAGTGAAATGGAGGGTGTATACACTGGCAAAGGCTGATTGGGAGGAGCTGGATTGAGCAAAGCGCCGGACGATGCCGGCGCGTTCTAGCTGCTTGAGGTGCTCGGTGAGCACTTTTTGAGTCACCCCCGGAAGAGAGCGGTGTAGCGCAGAATAGCGCTTAGTCTCAGTGCCAAGCGAAAGAATGATCGCGATAGTCCATTTGCGAAACAGCAGGCTTGTCATGAAATCGCGCGAATCGGCATACTGTTTTTTTGGATACAGTAGTTTTTGTCATGGCTGCCTCCCGTTTTGGGGTTTACTTTATATTTAGCGGTCAAGAGCTCCTCAAGCAAATATCTCCGGAGATACCCTCCGGAGACATAGCGCAAAGCTCTCTTCTGCTAATAAATATAAATGGGTAGCTACATTGTGTCAAATAGCGCAATTTATAACCTACCTGTCCTAAAGTGTATCCTTTTGACCGCACGCCACAATTAAAGTAAAATTTATAATATGCCTCATATACACGACCAGCCTGGTCAGCACGATACCTGCGTTAGCGGGTATATTGTGAAAATAACAGAGGGTGCTGAACCTCGGATTATTTTACATAAGCACCGCAAGCTAAACAGGTTATTGCAGTTTGGTGGGCATGTCGAGCTGGACGAGACACCGTGGCAAGCGGTCTTACGGGAAATAGCCGAAGAATCTGGTTACGACAAAAACCAGCTAAGGTTGTTGCAGCCGCGTTATAATAGGCTTGCTTCATTACCTGGAGTGAAACTGCATCCTCAACCGATCGCGATTCACACATATCCTGCTGGTGGCGGGCATTATCACACGGACATAAGTTATGCGTTTATTACTTCGGAAAATCCGATACATGATATAGCTAGCGGCGAATCCGACAACATTGGCCTCTTTAACTTGAGAGATCTAAAGAAGCTTACATCAAAACAAATGTACGACAATGCGAAAACCATCGCTATGTATACTTTGACCACAGTGGTTGAGGAATGGGACAGGGTGGATTTGTTACTTTATAAACTCTAGGCCGTCCCTAGTTATGAGGTAATATAGATCGTCAACTAGACCATCCACGTACGGTTTGTAGTATGTGTCTATTTTGAGCATAGGTACTTTTTGGCGCACAAAATCATAGACAACCTTAGTTCCTGTGCCTAAATTTGTTCCATTTTTTGAATTATCACGTAAATCTATAGCCTGTGCCGCCACCATTAATTCTATGGCTAATACGTGCTTGACGTTATCCAATATGTCGACCACCTTACGGGCGGAGACCGAGCTCATAGCTACAAAGTCTTCGGTGTTGGCAGATGTTGGCACAGAGTCAACCGACGCTGGATGGGCTAATACTTTATTTTCTGAGACTAGTGAGGCTGTAGTATACTGCAGAATCATTAGCCCTGTTCTCATTTTTTCTGTCACCCTAAGGAACGCAGGCAGACCGTTGTTAAATCTATCATCAAGTAGAGCGGCAATTCTTCTGTCTGAGATATTTGCAAGTTCGCTTACTGCGATAGCTAGAGCGTCCATAGCGATGCCAACAGACTCACCGTGAAAATTTCCGCCAGCCATAACCTCTACTAGGTTTGTTTCTTCGTTTTTTATGAATACCGGATTGTCAGTCACGCTATTGAGTTCAATCTTCGCTATATGTGATGCATACTCAAGAGCCTCACGTATACCTCCGTGCACCTGCGGTACACATCGCACAGAGTAAATATCCTGGATACCGCTCGTATTGACTAGGGAGCTTCCGCGCAATAAATGCCTAACGTTATCAGAGACGATTCGCTGCCCCTTAAAAGGCTTCAGGCTATGTATAGCCGGATCGTACCCAAGCCCGAATTCGACAAGACGCTCGAGGATTTTGTACGGACTATTACCGTAAAGCCGGAGTACGTTGACGACATTATCGCTGCTATTGCCGAGCTGTGGCGCGAACGCCAAGCAAAGCAGCTAGAAGCCAATCAGCAGCGCCTAGAGCACCGCCAGAGCCTGCAAAACCAAATTCGGGCGACCGTGGACAGAATGCGCGTTGTCACGAGCGAAACGGCACTTACGTACTTGGAAGAGGATATTATTAGCGCCGAAAATGAGCTAGCAAAACTAGACAAAGAAATCGCCAATCAGCCCAACCTACAAGCCGAATTCGACCAAGTCTTGCAATACACCAAATATATTTTGGAACACCTCCCTGAGCTACTACTTGACCTCTGTAATCCCTTGCGAAAAGCCGCCTTTTTCGCCGCTATCTTCAATAAAGTCCCAACCTATGATGAAATAAAGTTTGGAACTCACAAAAACAGCTCGCTACCAGAGGTAAACGAGCTGTTTCGTATCCGAATGGATAATAAATCCTTTGATGGTGACCTCACCGGGAATCGAACCCGGGTTGCTGGGATGAGAACCCAGTGTCCTAACCGCTAGACGATGAGGCCGCCTAGTCACTATAGCAAAAAAATCGACACTTGTCTAGCGATAATGTTGTAAAAAAGGCTTGACATGCCATAATCATGATGCTAAACTGATCGTGTCATGCACATGCATGGTGGAGACAACTAACACAAACAGCACGCGATACAGCTAGAGCAAGCCAACGTACGGTGCACCCACACTGTATTTACTGGGAGTTTGCCATAGGCTATACTTGTGCAATTTTACATGTTTGGCACCCGTGCGAGAGGTGCCAAGCAAAGGAGGACTCCTTGGGTATCTTACCCAGCCCAGGAGATGTGCGATTTTCACTTCCCACGCGGGGAGTGATTTTCGTTTGGCGAAATACTCTGGTGCGGCGCGAGGCGATCGATCGGCAGACGGAAACCAAAGGTGCTACCCTGCCCCTCCCGCGAATGAAAGATTAGTTCGCCATGGTGCCCCAGCACGATCTTCTTTGCTAAAAATAGCCCAATCCCTGTACCATCGGGCCGCTGCAGCTGGGCATTATGCGCCCGGAAGAACTTCGTAAAGATCTTGCGCTGCTCACCCTGCGGCACTCCAATGCCATGGTCTTGCACCGTGCACACCACCCAGCCGTCCTTGCGGTAGAGTCGTACCGTAATAACATCTGCACCAGGCGAATAGTAAATGGCATTATCAATATAATTAACGATGACTTGCCGGAGTTTATTCTCGTCGATTAGCAGAGGTGGTATAACCCCACGCGGTCGATAATCCACCCGCAAATGGTGGCGCTCAGCAATGAGCTGGATAGACTCGATACTCTGTGCCACCAGCGCGGCAACATCGCCTAGGCGGAAGTCAATTGTGAAGTTGCCAGTGCGGATGCGCGACACATTAAGGAAGTTGCCAATCAGCTGCACCATTCGCTCGCTACTCGTAAAAGCTTCAGTAAGGAAAGTGCGCTGCGTGGCATTAATCTCACCAGCGTCACCCTCCAGCACCATTGATATATAACCCTTCACACTAGTGAGCGGTGTACGCAGCTGGTGGCTCGCCATACTGACAAACTCATCCTTCGCGGCATCGAGTTCGCGCAGGCGGCGGTTAGAAGCGCGCAGTTGGCGCGTTGCGTGGTCTACCGCTTGGGTGAGCTGCTGCTGGAACTGCTGCGTGGTATTGTGGCACTGCTGCGCCATCAGCGTCACTGCACATTGCTGGGCTATCATTGCAAGAGCGGCTCGCTGCGCAGTAGTATAAGTAGCTCGCTCAGCTGGCGGGCCCAGCACGATATATCCACAGTGATTGCCCTGCCACACCAGCCGCAGCACTACAGCAATGTTGTAACGACGAAGTGCGTGGCGCTTGGGTAGCATGGCAGTCATTGTGCGCACCGTTGCTTCTTTACATAGCGGCAAGAGTGTGCCAACAGAGGTAGCGCATTCATCTGGCAAGTCAATTAGCGGCGGCGCTCCATCCACCATTACCATCACTCCATACCAAGTCGGTCGGGTAACTGCCCTTAGCGCTGTACGTACCACTGCTACCACTTCTGCAAAGTCGGTCGCACGAGCCAGTGCACTACCCAGTGCTACCAGTGGCTCGGCTGATATAGGTGTCGTGCTTGATTTTGGGTGATTTTGTTCCATTTTCATGCTACACCTGCTATTATAAAGCAAATGGTTAAAATTGCCATCATCGAAGACGACCAAGCCATCAGCCAAATGTACCGCATGAAGTTCGAAGCGGCTGGCTTTGCGGTGGAAGTTGCAGGCGACGGCAAAGCTGGCATCATGCTCGTGCAACGGACTCACCCCGATATCATCCTGCTCGACCTCCAGATGCCCCACCTCAATGGTGCCGACACACTCGAGCACATCCGCGCCTACTCATGGGGTAAGAATATCCCAGTTATCGTCCTCACTAACCTTGGTCACGAAGAAGCTCCCAAAAAGCTCCAACACCTCGGCGTCCACAGCTACATTGTCAAAGCCGAGCTCACCCCCAGCCAAGTCGTCAAGCGAGTAGAGGAGGCTTTGGTGGAACATGGTGTAGCCGTTACTAATATACACGGGTAGGTGTTTATCAACCATTAGCAACACGAGAGTGACGGCTCTGCCTCACATACTAATCACATTACCTTCTTTAGCCTCTATTACCACCATATACACTGTTTATTGCTTACACCATTTAAGAGTCATCTCAACGACTTTCTCAAATCTCGCAAGGACATTCTAATAAGCCGCTCATCGTATGCCTTTGGCTCCACAATCGACAGTATTCTTGCTCGCTGCTGTTTGCTGGGTTCGAGTTCATCCGTCAGATCGACTATCCCCTGCAGGACGCGCTGGTCAGTTTGTGTCTCGGCAAGTCGGTAAAGGTCTGGCATGATGGCGCGGATCTTCTCTCGGCAGCGGTTAGCTAGGTCGGCATTGCCTCGTTCTTTTTCTGATGGTGCTGACCAGCCGCAGGCGATTTCGACGAGGAGATCGAGGCCGTAACGAAGGCCGATGGTTGTGTAGTTGCCGACGTGTATTTCATGGGTAATGACAGTCGTGACTGGTTCGGTTGCTTCATATAGTTCGCGATTGAAGAATGCATTGTTTTCAATTGTCCAGTACACTTCATCAGTGCTGGTATCTTCTGATTGAGCATGGAGTACATGCCAGATTGCTGCGGGAAGGATGCTGCTGTCTTTTCTTGCGCGTAGCTGTGTCCAATCTATCTTGTATTCTTTGTACATCCCAAGGTCCTCGTTCTTATATTTTTTATATAATACCATCCAATCCCTCAGTCCCACCACTCCCTAGAGTGTATTCTCAGGCAGGCAGTTTGGATTCTCGCGTCAGTGGTGATACAATAAGGCAAGTGAGCACCCGTAGCTCAGCGGATTAGAGTACTTGGCTTCGAACCAAGTGGCCGCAGGTTCGAATCCTGCCGGGTGTACCAGTTCTGTTCCATATCACCCAGCTTGGTCTGGGTTTCTTTATACGGCACTATTTGCTATTCATTTTGTGACCGCACCATACAAAAAAAGGGTTAGCACACCGCTAGCCCCTTTTGTTACACTACCATCACAATAGCTATTAGCGAGGATAATAGTATGTCGATGGCTGCATAGGTCCTGTTGTGCTTGTCGTATGCCACAACACAACCACCCCAGCTGCCAGCAAGATCAAGAAGACAACAATCGCCACTGCTGCTAAGACAAGACCAACAATGTAGGCGATCTTAAGCCCTTGCGCCCACGTCTTGTCACGCTCGGTCGCAACATATGGCGTACCGTTTGCATCTGCTGTGGTACTCGTCAATAAAAAGAAGTCGACGATACCCCAGACAGATAGGACAAACAACCCCAACAGTGAAACGATATTAATATACGGCACAGCTGATGTTACCGTACAGCCCACTGCAACCCAAAAGCGGATCTTGCCCAGCTCGTCGCCACGGTACCAGCGAGCCAAGCCATACTGCCCCATAAACGCAGCGAGGACTACGACCGCCAAGTAGTTGCGCGGTGAGGTATCAACCGGTGCAGGCGCAGCGGCTGGCACTACTGATTGGCTGGCAGCTGGAGCTACTTGCGATGCTACCTCAGTTGGTGGTGTTGGTTGTGCTGTAGGTTGTTCATTTGCCATTGCTATTCTCCCGATTAAACTCTCTTGCCCCATGGTAATGCGTTTTTGGCAAAAAGACAAGCAAACGCAAGCGGCGCAATAAAAGAGCCTTTTAATTCACTCCACGACCTCTTGACAGAACCCCAGGCTATCCGCTATAGTAAAAGGGCTTTGCACGGGTAGTGCAGACACGACATGGGCCAGTAGCTCAGCTGGTTAGAGCACCTGCCTCTTAAGCAGGGTGTCGAGGGTTCGAGCCCCTCCTGGCCCTCCATAGTATGTAGTCCTCGGTATTGCCAGAGGACTGTTTGCTATAGAGATACCTATCACCGAGTATTAACCACATATTTACGAAAGGACTACGCCTTATGCCTACTTCATCACTCAACGGCCGCGAGCTCGCAAGTTTCATCAAGCAGCGCCAAGCCCGCCAAGTACGCCACTTACGCCAAGCGCATGGTATCACCCCCAAGCTGCTCATTATCACTCCGCTTAACGCATCGGGACCAATCAATGCCTACGTGCGCTACAAGCAAGCCTATGCTGCTGATATCCTCGTTGAGACAGAGGTAACGCCAACCGCCGAGACAGATATGCCGGGCGTGATCGACCGAGCAAACAACAACCCACACATCCACGGTATTATCGTCCAACTACCGCTCAACGACCCATCACAAACAGATGCCATCGTGCAGCGCATCTCTCCTGCCAAGGACGTCGATGGCCTGAGTGGCCCGCAAGCTGCCTATACGCCAGCAACAGCGCAAGCAATCGATTGGCTACTGGCGGGTTACAACATTAGCCTCGATAATAAGCAGCTCGCCATCATCGGGCGAGGGCGGTTAGTAGGCGCACCACTGGAGCGGCTATGGCGCAACCGTGGCTTGACGGTAACAGTGTGCGACCGCCAAACGCCTAATACTACAGAGATCATCGCTGCAAGTGACGTCATCGTCACTGCTACTGGCCAGCCCCATCTCATTACAGCGGATATGGTCAAAACAGGTGCAGTGGTAGTTGATGCTGGCACAGCAAGCGAAGGTGGTGTTATCGTTGGCGATGTCGATCCAAGCGTGCGCGAGCGCAGCGATGTCACTCTCACTCCAGAAAAAGGCGGCGTTGGCCCTCTCACTATTGCTGTGATGATCGACCACGTTATCCAAGCGGCGCAGGCAACGATTGAGTCGAGAGAAGGGTAGCACTAGATTCCATAAGAGTCAGCAGTGCTTGCAGGCTTGTTATTATCTAGGTTTAGGTCGACACACCTTGCAGATATATATCATGAGTGATATATTATACCTATGGATATTCGTACTGACGTTTCACTCAAACCATATTTGACGATGCAGCTTGGCGGCAACGCACATACTATGGTCGACCTCTATACCAACGATGATGTCGTGGCGGTGTGCACGATGGCCCGCCAACAGCAGGCTGAACTCTTTGTTCTTGGTGGCGGGAGCAACACTCTAGCCCAAGACAGCGGCTTTGCTGGCATTGTGGCGCGCAACCGTATTCCAGGCTTCTCAATCATTGCTGAGGATGATGAGTCGACAACGATTACTGTTGGTGCAGGAGAAGTTCTCGATACTATCGTGGCCAAGACAGTGGCCAATGGTCTGAGTGGCATTGAGGCGCTATCGGCTATCCCAGGTACAGCAGGCGCTGCGCCAGTGCAGAACGTTGGGGCATATGGGCAGGAGATTGCCGACACACTCGTCTCGCTCGAGGCATATGATCGCCAGCAAAAGCGGTTTGTATCGCTGAGCGCCACCGACTGCGAGTTTTCGTACCGGCACAGCATTTTCCGGGGCCGCGAGATGGGGCGATATATCATCACAAGCATAACGCTCCGCCTGCGCAAGGGTTTGCCGCAGCCACCCTTCTACCAAGCCGTTCAAGATTATCTCACCACCCACGCTATAGCAGAGCCTACCCCGCAAGACATTCGCCGAGCTGTCATGACGATCCGCGCTGGCAAGCTGCCTGACCCAGCCAAGCTCCCCAATACTGGCTCGTTCTTTAAAAATGCGATTATTTCAAGTGAAGAATTTTCTCAGCTCCAGCAGCACTACCCCACAGTGCCGCACTATGCGCTGCCCGATGGGCGCGTCAAGGTACCATCAGGCTGGCTCATCGAGCAAGCGGGGCTCAGAGGCAGTGTTCTCCACGGCATGAAAGTACACGATAAGAATGCAGTAGTGCTCATCAATCAATCGGCCACCAGCTACCGCGATCTTGCTGCCGCTCGTGAGGAAATTATTCGCACAGTGGAGGAAAAATTCGGTATCACCATTGTGCAAGAACCGCTAGAAATACCAGCGGCGTGATGAGTCAAATGACACATCGCACCTATAAACAATCTTGTCTTTTTGCCCTTGTCCATCAATAATTTTTGCAATACATATTAAAATTGACTATATATTTTTGAGTATCTGTATCTCACTACTTTTTGCTTATTCTCGGCCAGCTTTATATCTTCTCTCCTATCGGACGAGCACGAAGTTCATTTCGTCCTACTAGAGAATTCTTTTCTTATTGCTCCCCTATTTGATAACCTATGGAGCGCATATGGGGCGTAGTCGAAGCAAAGCAAGCCATAATCACCTCGATTCGACTTCTCACCTCTTGCACTTTTACCTCAAAACCCTTATGCTAATTGCATGAGGGTACGACGCGGGTATACAATCGTGGAAATTATTATTGTGCTGGCAATTATGCTGGTGCTGTTAGTACTGGGTGTGGTGACGCTCAATAATACGCAGCGCTCCTCGCGCGATACTGCTCGCACGACTACTGTTGAAACAGTAGCACGCAGCCTTGAGTCTTTCTATAACGGCGACGCAACCGGCACATCGGGTGAGCAAGGACACCGCTATCCGTCGGCCGAGCAGTTTTTGACTTCGCTTAATGGCACAGCAATTCGTCATATCCTCCCTGGACTATCTGAGGATAGCTATCAATACCCATCGCGCAGTGGTCAGCAAGCGCTCTTCGTCCAGTCGCCAAGCAATGGTATTAGTAAAGATAGTGCATCAATTGACCGCTTCGTCTACGAGCCACGCGCTCGCGATGGTTCGCTCTGCGTCACCACCAGCCAAGAATGTAGCCGCTTCTTTCTCTACTACCGACTAGAACGCGCACCAACAGTAACGCTAACCATTACGAGCAACCACCAATGAAGCATAGTCCAGACGCTGGCTTTACCCTGGTAGAGATGTTGGTAACAATGGTACTGGGCGTGCTCTTTGTTGGGACGCTCTACCAGCTCTACATTGTGACAATCCAGAGCGCAACAGAGGCCAATCGCGATGCCAAGGCGAGCATTGTGGGGTATGAGTTACTCCGCCGCGAAGTTGGCGATGGCACACCAACGCCGTGCACAAACCGCACGGCCAATCGTAATCTTACGAGCGACCACTCACTCGATACCGATGGCTTACCTCAGCCCATTAGTGCTACTATCGTCGTTGATTGCCCATATAGTACCACCGCACCACAGATAAGCCGTGTGTCGGTACTGGTGCGCTATGGGCAAGGCTCTAGCCAATCGGAGGTTCGCCATGCGATTCTCAGCAGTCACTAATATACGAGAGCGAATGCAGCAGCTCGTCCGCTGCATCTACCCTGCGCGGCGACAAGAGCGCGGCTTTACTGTAGTGGAGATGCTAGTAGTGATCCCGATTATTGTAGTGGTAGTTGGCGTATTGGTCGCTGCCTTGGTGGGACTGCTGAGCTCGATTGTTATTTCCAACCAGCGCGGCTCACTGACGTATACTATGGAAGATGCACTTGACCAAATCGAGCAAGACGTCCGCCTAGCAACAAAAGTCGAGAGTAAGGCTGTCGCAGCCAACTGGGCACAGCACTACGCGAGCGATAATGTCTTAATCCTTACTCAATATGCCACCGACCGCAACCCATCCGACCCTCAGCGCGAGCTCATTTATCTCAATAGCCAAGCCAGTCCCTGTCGCAGTCAAGCTGAGTTGGCTGCCAAACTCTACCGCACAAACAGTCCACTTACCGTCAAGGTTGTCTACTTCGTGCAAGGTACCACTCTCTGGCGGCGAACTATCGTGCCAAGCCAGTACGAATTTAATGCTACCAACCCCAGCAACAACACAATGTGTGGCCAACCCTGGCAGCAGAGTACCTGCAATTATATTGGTGGCACCTGCAAAGCACTCGATACGCGCGTCGCGAGCAATGTATCGAGCATTCGCTTTGGCTATGCAACGGGTTTTAATCAAGCAGCCAGCACTACGCCAAATGATAGCACCACTGTCGTCTCTGCCACAATAGATATCGCTGCTCTTAGTACTGGCCAGACCATCCACGCCCGAGGGTCAATGCAGGCCCGGCGAATTAATAATTAGCTGAATCGAAAGAACAATAGGCAGTATGTAGCTCAGGTATCCTAGCTATACAGCGCACCATTAGCTACAATTCAGTCTATGCTAGTGCGCGTGCACTATCTCTGAAAAAATATTCTCATACATCTGTACTCAAAAAGCTTGTGTTTAATAAATGTTCGTAGTATGATCGTAATATAATCAGTAACAAGGAGGGGTAACTCTGTATGACAACAAAAACTCAACGTAACCTGCGCGGTTTCACAATTGTCGAGCTTCTCATCGTGATTGTGATCATCGCCATCCTAGCGGCTATTACCATCGTCGCTTACAACGGCATCCAGCAACGCGCTCGCGACTCTGCAGCCGCTGGCGCTGCATCACAGCTCTCGACCAAGGTAGAGGCATGGAACAGCCAGAAGGGTGAATACCCAACAGCCGCACAAGTCAATGACAATCTTGTTGACGATAAAGTGACTGAGGCGAAGATTGATCCAGACCTCAAGAAGAAGATCATCACAACTGGCACACCAAGCAACGACACTCCTGTCTTGTATACCCAGTGTGGTAGTGGTAAGGGTGCAAAAATCACCTACAAGAAGGGTGACAAAACCGAGGATATCGTCCGAGGCACCTGCTAGACTTCCTTCTATCAACAAAAACACCCGCTCTCTGGCGGGTGTTTTAGATATACGGATGTGTTACTACTGCGCCTAGCGAGATACGATTATCAATGACGGCGACAAACTCCCTAACCTTCTGTCTATTCCGTCGGCACTGGGAAATCCGCCAAGAAGTGTGCAACATCGGTGCGGAGCTTAGCTAGCTCTGCCTCATCATCACGGTAGTCGATGGCTTGCTGCATCCACTCAGCAATCTGCGGCATATGCTGCGGCTCTAGGCCGCGCGTTGTTGCCGCTGGCGTACCAAGGCGAATGCCACTAGGGCGAAATGGCGGCAGTGGATCATCAGGGATGGCATTAGCGTTAAGCGTCAAGCCGATCTTATCCATCGCAATCTCCGCCGTCTTGCCATCAATCCCAAAGCTCGTGTGGATATCGGCCAAGATGAGGTGATTACTTGTACCACCCGTCACGAGTACAAAGCCGCGCTGCTGCAGCTCCTGTGCTAAGACAGCAGCATTAGCCACCACCTGCTGAGCATAGGCACGAAAGGCTGGTTGGAGCGCTTCACCAAAAGCCACTGCCTTGGCGGCAATCGTATGCATATGTGGCCCGCCCTGAATACCAGGAAAGACCGCTCGATCGACGAGTGTCGGAATATTCTCGAGAGTCTTGGCTGGGCGCTTGAGTGGGTTACTCGCTACCCCTTTGCTAACGATGAGCCCACCACGCGGCCCGCGCAGCGTCTTGTGCGTCGTTGTCGTCATAACGTGAAAGCCATAGTCAAGTGGATTCTCCGCTACCCCACCAGCAATCAGCCCCGCGACATGCGCCATATCGGCCATGAGCAACGCACCAACCTCGTGGCCGATCGCTGCAAAGCGTGCAAAATCTAGCTGGCGCGGATAGGCACTAAAACCTGCCAGGATGATCTTTGGTCGATGTTCTTGCGCCATCCGATGTAACTCATCGTAGTCAATCTCGCCCGTTCTCACGTCCTTCATTTTGTAGCGAACAAAATTATACTCACGAGCACTATGTGTCACAGGCGCACCATGTGTCAGGTGACCACCATGACCTAGATCCATCGCGAGGATGGTATCGCCTGGCTCGCACCATGCAAAATACACTGCTTCATTCGCCTGAGCACCACTGTGCGGCTGGACATTAGCATGGTCAGCCCGGAAGAGCTGCTTGGCACGGTCGATTGCCAGCTGCTCTACTTGGTCGGTATACTGCTGCCCGCCATAGTAACGCCGGCCTGGGTAACCCTCGCTATATTTATTAGTAAAGACACTCCCAAGCGCCCGTAGTACATCACCAGAGACATAATTCTCGCTAGGGATGAGCTCCAAGCCTTCGCGTTGGCGTTGCTGCTCACGGGTGATAAGGGTAGCAATAGTTGTTTCGTGCATGGGTAATACTCCTTGTTTGTTGGTTATATCTTAGGATTCGCTATGCACTTTTCATCAGATCATATGTGTAGTATAGCACAGCTACTCAATGTGGGGAGTTGCAGTACTTGACTACGTGCGTCTTGAGCTTGCGATAGCTCTCTTTTTCTCTAGTAGTATTGACGTGCTATCGCATCTCTTTTGATATTACTCTCTGATGTGAAGACTAGGCACTTGCTCGTGTAGTAAATATAGGCCTTGCGCACGGCTAGTTGAAATAGCAGAAAGGAGCTGATGGAGTTATTAGAAACTTCGCAGCCTAACTTCTGTATTTCTTTTTGCAACACGAGATGCTTGTGTTTGACAATATATCACCGATGATATATTGTACAAGCATGGGAACAGCAAAATATCTCCGTAATATCGGAACACTCATCCAAGAAACCCGCCAAGCGCGCGGTATGACGCAAGCCGAGCTCGCTGCAGCACTTGGCACGAGCCAGTCGGCCATCAACCGCATCGAAAAGGGTGGCCAAAACATCAGCCTAGAAATGATTGCTCGCATTGGCGAAGTGCTGAGCAGTGAGATTGTCCGCATCAACAAAGCTGGCAAAACAAACTTCGTCATTAATGGTGGTGGCTCGCTCCATGGCGAGATTGAGGTAAAGACGAGCAAAAATGCCGCTGTCGCTCTGCTCTGCGCAAGCCTCCTTAATAAAGGCAAGACGACGCTACGCCGAGTGGCACGGATCGAGGAAGTTAATCGCATCATCGAGGTGCTCGAAAGCATTGGCGTGCGCTGCCGCTGGCTTGAACACAATGACCTCGAGATCACCCCACCACGCATCCTCCATCTAGACGAGATGGATATCGCCGCAGCCAAGCGCACCCGCAGCATTATTATGTTCCTGGGGCCATTACTCCATCAATATGAGTCATTCCAAATTCCCTTCGCGGGTGGATGCAACCTTGGCACACGGACGGTTGGACCACACATGGCGGGCCTCGCACCCTTTGGCCTGACTGTCGAGGCAACGACCGATTACTACCAAGCAACAGCCAACCCGCATATGGTTGAGCACGCTATCGTCCTTACCGAGCGCGGCGACACCGTCACTGAGAATGTTATCATGGCGGCAGCGCTCCACCCAGGTGTCGTAACGATTCGCAACGCCAGCCCCAACTACATGGTGCAAGACCTGTGTTTCTTCTTGCAAAAGCTTGGGGTGCAGATCGACGGCATCGGCACAACGACCCTCACCATCCATGGCATCAGCGAGATCAACCAAACAGTTGAATATTGTCCGAGCGAAGACCCTATCGAGGCAATGAGCTTCATCGCAGCAGGTGTAGTGACAGACTCTGCGATTACCATCCGCCGGGCACCAATCGAATTCCTCGAGCTCGAGCTAGCAGTGCTGCGCGGTATGGGCTTACAATATGAGCTCTCCAGCGAGTACCCAGCGCGCAATGGCCAGACTCGCCTGGTCGATATTAGCCTGCACAAATCGACTCTCACCGCTCCACAAGACAAGCTCCACAGTATGCCCTTCCCAGGCATCAATATGGATAATCTCCCCTTCCTTGGTCTCATCGCCACGGTAGCAACGGGCCGCACTCTAGTGCACGACTGGAGCTACGATAACCGCGCCATTTACTTCACCGACCTCACTCGCCTTGGCGCACAAGTAGAGATGGTCGATCCACACCGCGTTTACATCAGTGGCCCTACCCGCTGGAAGCCTGCCGATGTCGTCGCACCGCCAGCCTTGCGCCCCAGCGTCGTCGTGATGCTAGCTATGCTCGCGGCCCCTGGGCGCTCCATCCTGCGTGACGTGTACAATATCAACCGAGGCTACGAAGACTTTGCTAACCGACTCAACACTCTCGGGGCGGATATCGAAACAACATGGGAATATTAGCCGCTTCTTAGCTTGTCTTGCTATGCTAATAGAGAACCTCTCGTAACGAGAGGTTCTCTTGCTGTATACACCACATCTTACACAGACTTTGCATAAATAGAGCCTATGTCTTAGAAGGTCTACTTTCTCAGTATCAGCTCCCGTCCGCCAGTGTTTTGCCTGTTGAGCTGCAAAGATCGATTCTTATCTCGCATAGCATGAGAAAAAGAGTACAAAAAGCAAGAGTACACAAAACAGACACATCAGACATACGCCTTGAACTTCTGGCAATAACCAAATAAAATTACCACTGTTTATAGTAGTAAAGCAGCATTAAACCAAAATAAAACCCCGGAATCATCCGGGAATTTATTTTGGGGTGGATAATGAGACTTGAACTCACGGCCTCCGGTGCCACAAACCAGCGCTCTAACCAAACTGAGCTATATCCACCAGACAATCGCACAGCAAACCTTACTGTGCTGCTGACATGCTGTATTGTAGCAGAGATAGCGCAGTTTGTCTATTACCTACGGCTATTCATCCTCAATCTCAAAACTTTACTACCTTATACCTCTCTCCTCTCACCAGGTTGCTTGCTTCTCCTCAGGCTTATCACCGCTTCTATAGTGAGTCTTCCTATCTATAATAGGGGTCATCACTATATTTCATTGGGTAGAGCAGATGATTAAAAAATGACAAATGGATAAGGTAGGTAAATACTGAAGTTAACTAATTTAGCGCGCTTTCTTACGACGCCACAGTGCCTCAACGCACATCACCAGCCACAGGCCAAGTGCAATCGCCCCAACTGCCCCGCCAAACCACACATGCCCCGCACTATAGCCATGCTGATTAACCATCCGGGTGAGCAAGCTAATCGCCACGACGTCACCAAGCAGCGTAAACATATTCAGCGCGGAGAGGAGCGTCGCTTTGTATGTATGCTGCAGCTCGCTGAGGATCTTCGACTGCAGAACAATCGGTCGCACCCGCGTATATGCAGTAAATAGCACAACAGCAATGACCGCGATAATCGGGCTTGGCGTCACACCCATCAAGACAATACACAGTGCCATAATCCACGCATCGACCCAATAAAATGCCAGTGGCCGCAGGCGGTCAAACCAATGCACATACCAGCCCAGTAACGCTCCACCCAGGCTCCCGACCGCCGCAATCACCCCAAACCACTCTACAGCAATACCAACGTGCTGGAAGAGCAGCTCGCGATATTCTAGCCCCTTATTGGACACACCAGCCAAGAAACCAGCGAAGGTAAAGAGAGTAAGATTTTTCGCAGTAACGATTGCGCGAGCAGCCTGCCGTGGCCGCTGAGCCTGGGCAGCTCCTCGGCGCGGTGGATAAGCAAAGCTCAGCGCCAACCACACCGTCGCAGCAAGCGACAAAAAGCCAATCAAAAATGGGAGTGTATGATGAATACGGTATGTGAGTGGCACTACAATAATGAGCACAGTATTACCAATCAATCCATACGTCTGGGCGCGGCCCATCACCTTGGTATAGTCGCGTGCTCGCCCCAGCGCCGTCAAGGAATCGTGCATAAATGCCTCGACCGCACCAGACTGAAACGCATAGCCACCAAAGAACAAAACTGAGGCAATCAGCCCACCCCAAAAGCTCGGCCATACAGCATACAACAGTGGCGACGCCACGGCAATACTCGCACCAAGGATAATCGCTCGCCGGTTGCCAAACTTATCGGCCACATAACCCGCTGGCATCTGCAGTGCCGCCTGGACGATAGACGAGATAACAACCATCAGTGCGAGCTCATCCAAACTCACTTTACCAACATTTACCAGCTGCACCGTGATAAGCGGCAAGTAGACACGCTTAGTAAAAATCCGAAACCACGAATATTTGATAATGTTGCGCTTGAGGAGGTCGTGGTTGGTCACATCTTGCATAAATCTCGCTGTACTATAGCATGGCTTCGCGCAGCATGTAAATGCATTTTGTATGTAATAAAAACAACCCCATCGAGACGGGGTATAACGATAAAAATGGCACCCCGAGTAGGATTCGAACCTACGGCCTTAGGCTTAGAAGTCCTCTGCTCTATCCAGCTGAGCTATCGGGGCATGGGTTTATTATAGCAGGTTTCTTGGCAGGTGTGGTATGATAAACGAAGCATGAAACATACGAACGAAAATTATCGATACTTTAGCGTCATTCTCGCAGTATATGTTGCGGCGTTACTCATCTCTAACATTGCCGCCACCAAGCTGGTAGCACTCGGCCCACTTATCCTTGATGGTGGGGCAGTACTCTTCCCGCTCGTGTATATCTTTGATGATGTCATGACAGAGGTCTACGGCTATCGCCGGGCACGCCGCGCTATTTGGACGGCCTTTGGGGTAATGCTGCTAGCGATTGGCTGCTTTACACTAGTGCGCTATCTACCCGCGGCGGCAGAGTACCACGATCAAGCCGCTTACGAGGCAGTGCTGGGCTTCTTCCCACAGATTGTCATGGCGAGCTTGCTTGCTTTCCTGACAGGGAGCTTCCTCAACTCGTACATCGTTGCTAAGCTCAAGGTTGCTATGAAAGGTCGACAGCTATGGCTGCGCCTGCTTGGATCGACAGTAGTGGGGAGCTTATTTGACACCGTTATATTCTGCGTCGTTGCTTTTGGTGGGCAGCTTACAGGAGCGTCACTACTCAACTATATCGCCGTTGGACTTGGCTTCAAGCTTGCCGTTGAGGTCGTCTGCTTGCCACTTACCTACCGCGTCATTGCCATGCTCAAGCGGCGCGAATCCGTCGACACCTACGACACCACCACCAACTTCACACCATTTCGTTTGCGTGTCTAGCGGGCGAGTTGTTCGCTGCCGCAGATTTGCATCTCTCTCAGAATATGAAGAACGTAGTGCTTTCATCCCAGTAGAACAAAAATTGCCCGTAGTGATTATTTCAGCATGATCATTGAAGAGCCTAGTGTTTTAGGAAAAATACTAAGACCCTTTTAGTATTTTAAAGAGACAGTGGCGAGAGAAAGGGCTGGTGCTGGAGAGAAGGTTTACTGTGCAAACTCTCCTCCCTAGTCGTTATGTGAATGCATGCTATAACCTACGGAGCTCTCATCAATCGTTATCGGCGATAATACTGCGCCAAGAAATGATCTCGAAAGGCGTAGAACGTGCCATCCTCGAGGCTATGGCGGATGTCGTCGACAAGCTTGATGATAAAGCGCTCGTTGTGGATCGACAGCAGTGTCCCCGCCAGGCTCTCCTTGGCACGAAGCAGATGACAGATATAGGCCGCAGTGTAGTGCTGGCAGGTGTAGCAATCGCACTCCGCCATAATAGGCGCAAACAGCTCGCGATATTTCGTCCCACGCATATTCACCCGCCCATGCGGTGTGTAGGCTGCGCCATTGCGTGCTACGCGAGTTGGGCTTACGCAATCGAAGGTATCAATACCCTGCTCAATCGCCGCAAAGATATCATCCGGCTCCGAGATACCAAGCAAATGCCGCGGACGGCTTTCAGGCAAGATCTCGTTCACCCACTGGATAGTCTGGGCCATCGTTTCTTTCTCTAGCGCCCCACCAATACCATAGCCATCAAAATCCATTGCGCCAAGGCGTGCTGCGGTTTGCTTACGCAGGTCCTCATAATTCGCCCCTTGCAAGACACCAAAGAGCGCTTGATATGGCTTATCTGGCCGAGCAGCCCGAAGACGCTTGACCTCTGCTAGGCTGCGCTCCGCCCACGCATGGGTACGCGCCAGTGCCTCCACTTGGTATTCATACGGGTCAATCAGCGACGTCAGCTCATCAAAAGCAAAGGTAATATCCGCCCCAATCCCTGCCTGGATTTGCATCGATAGCTCTGGCGTAAACTTATGCAATGAGCCATCGAGGTGTGACTTAAACATCACACCATTATCATCCACCCAGGCGTGCCGACTCGACTTCTTAGCAATCGCAATCTCTTCATCAACATCAGTACTCATCGCTAATACCTTCTTAAAGCCCGAGCCCAGGCTTAACACCTGGAAGCCACCACTGTCGGTAAAAGTTGGACCACTCCAATGCATGAACTTACCCAAGTACCCAGCCTTCTCTATTAGCTCATGCCCTGGCTGCAGATAGAGGTGATAGGCATTAGCCAAGACAGCCTGTGCACCCACGCTAGCTACCATCTCGGGCACCATTGCTTTCACGTTTGCCTTTGTGCCCACGACAATGAAGGCTGGCGTCCTGATATCGCCATGCGGGGTGTGAATCACACCTGTCCGCGCCAACGTCTGCGGCATGCGGTGAGTAATGGTAAATGAGAATGGTACTGGCATAGTATGATTGTGTTCCCTATACCCCTATGGGTATTTTACATTGAAATAACCGTGTTTCGTGCGAGGAAATAGCTCCCTCTCGCAAAAATCTCCCTCTATTGTACCACAAGGGCTCAATGGTATGATGCGCATTCTCTTCCCTTCTATCGCTCTAAATACATAGAGCATACGCATCTACTACGGTCACTGCTCTACCGTTATTTCAGGAGACCACTACTTGAGGAAATGCAGAACTTTATGGGTGACATAAGCAGAAACATTTCCAAAAATACTTACTATAATACCAGAATAATACACTCATTGCTTCTCCAGGTAGAATAGTGAGCAAAAATAGCCTATTCTGGCAGAGAAAAGTGAAGGCTTTTGGGTTCACGTTACGCAGCGCGCCGTGCAGACTGAGTGTACGCTTGTTGCAGTGCCACCACAACATCGCTCTCCGCACGCTCTTGGCCTGCTGAATGCGGCGCTAGCCCTGTTTTAGCTTGCAGCCACGTGCGAGCAGACCGCGGCATAAGCTTTTGCGTAAGATCAGTTGCTACCGTACCAAGCGTCGCAGCAACAACCATACTATCAAACTTGAGTGAGGCTTTTTCCTTAGCATATACAACATCCTGCTCCATCATATGGATCGTATCTAGCTCATAGCCAGGCTTGTGTTGCATTCCGCTATAGGGTGCCATAATGCCTGGGCGAGCCGTCTTGCGTGCGTCGACCCACTGCTGCTTAAGGCCTTCAGGAATATTGGAGTTGGCAAAGATATCATTATACACTTCACCTGTCGTTAATGGCCTTGGCCCTACGATTGCCATGTTCCCGCGCAATACTTGCAATAACTGAGGTGCTTCATCCACATGCGTCTTGCGCACGAGCTTGCCAATTGGCCCTGCGCTACTATGGTTATAGCCATTGGCCGAGGCAGTGTTACGCACTGCACCACGGAGTGTCCGCAGCTTTGGCACCTTAACGAGGTTATCAAGATCACTGCCATAGCGCTCCTGCACAAAGAGTGTTGGGCCATCGCCGAGCTCTTTATGCATCGCTACAGCAGCGACGAGAGCAGCCGAGCCCATACCAAGCAGTAGCGGTGCTGCCACCATCTGGTCAAACCAGCGCTTCTCATTACTTTTGTTATAATCTTCACCGTATTTTGTTCTCGTTTTTTGCGACATCTGTTCGATGGTAGCACAATGTTGCATATTTGTCAACAGTATCGTGCTTATTCCTTCCTTCTCTAGCTGATTTGATTATTGTAAAATATTGCATCTTTTACAGGTGTGCCAAACTAAAGAAGAGGGTGAGACCTCTTCTCATCCAGCCTGGCGCGCTATGCTCTCAACAAAAACATCGCTCCATTTGCGGAGCAATGCTCATTTCCTTGCATCTGTGGTGCGGGTGCGGAGAATCGAACTCCGATCCCAAGTTTGGAAAACTTGTATACTAGCCGCTGTACGACACCCGCATGCGCTATCCATTATATCACTTTTTTGTGTATAATAAAGGTATGACCCGAGGACTCCATCGCTTGCGTGGATCGAACATACACACTAATGGCGTCGCGCGCAATACCCGCACTATCGTCAACGGTGCTAAGACGTCGTCGTTGCGCGTCGATCAACGCCAACATCAATCTATCCAAGAACGCCGCACTAACCACTTGCGCTACCAAAGCTCGCACACTATGATGGGCTGCCGGCCAGTCGCCGCCGATAGCAGCCGTATTGATGACGAAGCACCTTATATGAACAACGAGCGTCTCCGTGGCAGTGGCGAGGGACCACGTGACCCATCAGGATCGCGACCAGGCACTGCCACATATGCCCGCCGGCGTGATAATACAGTACACACACCGCGACAATCACAACCAGCCTATAGTAAACCAGCCACGAAGCCAAGCTTCCGCCCAGGATTTATGCAACCAAACCAAGGTCAGCAATCACGCGGCTTTGGCTCGTACCGCTAGAAGTATACGTCACAAAAAGAGGTATTATTTCTCGCTCTTACATTCTTTCAAGGGTAGAAAGTTTGCGCTTTCAAGTCTACTTGAGAACCCCTTCATACCTTCGTTCTTCTTATCTAATGTGTGCGTAATAGAATGGGCACTTTTCTCAATATCATTTCTTTGTAGAGCTAAAGCTAATTACTCGAAAGTGCCGCACTTTTACCGTTTATACTCTGGTGGGATAATTTCATCTGCTGTCACAACCTCTGGTGCGCCATCGGTCTGGAAAGCTTGACGGGCTTGCTCAAGCGTAACGGTAATGGTGCTGCCAGGCGCCACACTACCGCTGAGCATCTGGCGCGCCACAGTATTCTCCACCGCTTTTTGCACCACGCGGCGCATCGGGCGAGCACCAAGCCGTGGATCATAGCCACGTTCGACGAGAAAGAGCTTAGCATCATACTCTACCGCGACCGAAACCTTTTGCTGGGCGAGCGTGGCGTTGACCCCCTCGAGGATAAGGTCAAGCACTTGCACCAGCTCTTCCTTAGTAAACGGCCGGAAGAGGACGATTTCGTCAAAACGGTTGAGGAACTCAGGACGGAACTGACCACTGTTAATGAGCTCGTCGGTAAACTGCTGTTCGAATTGCTCAAGCTTATAACCATGCTCGATATATTCGCGGATGCGGTCGGCCCCAGCGTTACTCGTAGCAATGACAATCGCATCACGGAAGCTCACCTCACGGTTCTTAATATCGCGTAGGATCCCCTCATCCAACAGCTGCAGCAAGGTTGCCAATACCTCTGGCGCGGCCTTCTCAATTTCATCAAGCAGCACCACGCTAAAGGGCTGTTTCATCACCTGGGCAGTTAAGCTGGCTGGGTCATCAGCACCATCGGCAATTAGGCGCGATACATCCTCCGGCCGGACATACTCGTTGAGGTCGATCCGGACAATCTTGCCCTCACCACCAAAGTATACATCAGCCAAAGCCTTACTTAACTCTGTCTTGCCCACTCCTGTTGGCCCAAGAAAGAGAAAGGTGCCAATTGGCCGATTTTGGTTGCGCACACCGGCTCGTGCTCGGCGCAAGGCGTCGCTTACCACGCTGACCGCTCGCGTTTGGTTGACCATTCGCTGGTGGATGAGCGCCTCCATATTGAGCAGCCGCTCACGATCATCGGCAGTACTCGCCACACTAATCTTCACATCCATCGTCTGCTCGATGGCTTGCTGCACCGATTGCTTCGTCACAATACCATCCTCGTGGTAGCTCGCGGCCGACTCGAGCAGCTTGATGGCTTGGCCCGGCATAGCAAGATCATGAATATAGCGCGCACTTAGTCGATACGCCTCGCGCAGCGCTTGATAGCGGTAAGCCACATGGCGCTGCCCCTCAGTGATGACAGCTTGCTCTTGCAGGACGCGCAGTGTCTCAGCTTCGTCTGTGGGTGCTATGGAGATGCGATTGAGCGCATTAGCAAGCGATGGGTTGCGCCGGCCAATCTGCAAAAACCGCTGCTCGTCCATACTCAGAATAACCCTCAGGCACCCCGCCTCGAGAATAGGCAGCAGTACATTGGTAAGATCCACCGCGCCAATCCCTTCCTCAAAGAATAGTTGAGCATTATCCAGGCAGATGATGATGTTCTTAGCAGTATACGCCTCACCAAGGACGCGCATAACAAGGTTCTCGAGCTCACCTCGGCCTGGTGCCGCAGCGATGAGTGATGATGAGTCGAGGATAAACACCTGCCGAAACTTGAGGCTACTAGGCAAACGTGCCGAGGCATCGAGTAGCCGCTCAGCAAAGGCGTGAATGATGGTCGTCTTGCCCGTGCCAGCCTGCCCTACCAGCACGGCATTCTGCCGCCCACGAGTGCCGAAGATGTCGATGAGCTGATCAATCGCTTTGGTGTGCGACGCAACATCAACAGAGAACATCCCGCCACCACGACTAATTTGCTCACTGATATTCTGTCCAAAGCGGCGTAACAGTGGGATATAACCAAACGACCAATCGCGTGCCACCCCACCAGTGCGCCGCGGCTGATGAATCTGTGCCACCAATTGACGTAAGTGGTGCTGCCACTGCACAGCGCCATCGAGATCTTCGTCGTCAAGCTGGAGCTCCGCCAAGATATTTTGATAGCCAGGCACACTGCGCACCAAAGCCACCATAAGCACACTACCCGTGATTTGTTCGAGTTGATTGTACTGACGGATGCGATCAGCAAATTGCCAAAACTCGGGCATAATGCTCGGGTCGTCACTTACGAGATCCTGCATAAGCGCCGGGCTGAGACCGAGTCGCAATGCCATAAACAGCCCATCATTAACTGAGCGCAATGCCCATGCAATATCGCGTGGTGTTGGCGCGGCGGGTAATCGGCCCAGGACATCACCAGTGAGCAACCCGTCAGCTGTGCCACCACTGGTGGGCAAATGCGCAATCTCACCCTGATACCACCGGTGGAGCCCATACGGCACCACAGCCAGGCTCGCGATAAACCACCCCAGAGGCAGCTCAATCGCCAGCAATGCTCCTGCCCCTGCTAAGAATAGCAAAAATGGCACCCACCACCAGTGGTCGAAGCGGCCCACCTGCACACCCAAGCGAGCCTTCTTAGCACGCAAGCTATCATAGTGAAAGTCACTTACCATGGCAGCCACCCCACTATCGCAAGCCCTGCCCCCAGCAGTGGCAACACGGGCACAAGCGCCCAAGCAATAATAAAGACAAGCCCCGCCGCAGCGGTTACTGCGAGCGCGACAATGCCAAAAATAATCATAAAGCTCCGCACGATGCCGCCAATCGTCCGCGAGATGAGACGGTCAAAAAATGCCCGAATCTGCACGCCAATCGGCCCATCCACCGCTCCTGCCGATATCTGTCGAAACGGCGCAAACCATGTTCGCACCAAGAGATCAATTGAAAAATAGTCAAATACACTCACCAGCTTCCCCCATACCATCGTGATCCGCTGCCACCACCCAGCGCCATACCACCACGCAAAAAATCCAACCACTATCATACTATGCATTGTAGCGCACTAGCGTAATTTGTGCTATATATCGCGCCATAAATAAAGGGTGATTCATGCTATAATAAACACCATGATTCGTATTACAACTCTTGTGGGCAAAGGGGTGCAGCGCGCAGCTCGGTTGCGCGGTGGTGGCTCAGCATTGCCAGGCCTCGTCGTCGAGAAACTCGATCGGCACTTTCTTGCCCGTACGCTTGATGCTCTACCGCATGGTGTGGTGGTAGTAAGTGGCACTAACGGCAAGACAACCACTACCAAGATGGTTGTAGCTCTACTGGAAAGCCAAGGCCTCCGCGTCTTTACTAATCGCACGGGGAGCAACTTTACCCGCGGCGTGGCAGCAGCACTGCTTGAGGCGGTTGATACCCATGGTGTTTTGCCAGCGGATATTGCCGTGCTCGAGCTTGACGAAGCGCATGCGGTGCACTTCGTCAAGCAAGTTGCCCCACGCTATTGTTTACTACTCAACGTCCTGCGTGACCAACTCGATCGCTTTGGTGAGATTGACTACACGGCGCAGCTGCTTCACACCATTGCCATGCGCACCACAAATGGCATTGTTCTCAATGGCGACGACCCACGGCTGACGCGGCAAGAATTTACCGCTGATCTCACAGCACCAATAAGCCGCTATGGCGTCGATCCATCACTTGCCCACCTCTTCCCAAGCGACGATACCATGCGGAGCGCCCCAGGTCAGGCTACAGCCACCACCGATACTGATGTGACACTATGCCACTTATCTGACCAAGCTGCAACTTTCCGCTTCGACGACGCAGACCACCCTGTCTCACTAAAGCTCAAAGGCAGCTACAATGCCCAAAACGCTGCAGGAGCACTTACCCTCGTCCGTACTATTCTGCAAGATAAACTCGATACGCCCGCCATGCTCGCTGCCCTAGCTCAGGTCGAGCCAGCCTTTGGCCGCGGCGAAGCTCTGACCGTCAATGGCCAGCCCTGCGAGCTTGTCCTCGTCAAGAACCCGAGCGGTTTCCGTCTGAGCCTGGCATCGTTTGACCCTCATAAGACTGCTACAATGATTGCCATCAACGACCAGTACGCCGATGGCCGCGATATGAGTTGGCTATGGGATGTCGACTTCGACACGCTTCGGCCCACTGGCGTGGCAATGGTGAGTGGTGTGCGCGCCTACGATATGGCGCTGCGCCTCCAGTATGATGAAGTAGAAGCTCGGCGCGTTGTACCTGGCCTTAAGCAAGCTCTGGCAGAGTTTGTCCAGGCCAACCGCGGCACCCCCTTGCGCATCTACTGCACCTATACCGCCATGCTTGCCTTGCGGCGCGAATTAGCTCATTACACAGAGGTAAATGCTGTATGAAAGACAACACTATCACCATCCTCCAACTCTACCCTCACGCCATGAATATCTATGGCGACTGGGGTAATACCCTCACGCTCAAGCGACGGCTTGAATGGTATGGCTACAGCGTGCGACTCGTTGAATACAACCCAGGCGACACCTTCCCAGCCGATGTCGATATCATTGTGGGCGGCGGTGGCCAAGACTCTGGCCAAGCTACCATCCAGGATGATTTACTCGCGATTGGCCCCACTCTGCAGCGCCTCGCTGATGATGGTGTGCCAATGCTGGTAGTGTGTGGGCTCTACCAGCTATTTGGGCGATTCTTTAAGACCACGCAAGGAGCGATCATTCGTGGAATTGGTCTCTTTGATATCGAGACAGTCGCTGGCGAGCAGCGCCTGATTGGCAATATCGTCACTGCCAGCAGCGACTTTGGCGAAGTCATTGGCTATGAGAACCACAGCGGCCTAACAACCCTTGGGCACAGCGTGCCACCCCTGGGTATCGTATCGCGCGGGGCGGGCAACAATGGTACCGACCAAACCGAAGGTGCGCGCTACCGCAATGTGATCGGCACCTACCTGCATGGCTCAATTCTACCTAAGAATCCACGCATTGCCGACTTCCTGATCGAGCAAGCAGTATCGCGGCGCTATGGTGAATTTGCGCCCTCTGTCCTCATCGATGACACCTTTGCCACCAAGGCACGCACTGTTGCGAGCAAGCGACCACGCTAGCGTGTCGCTATGCCCCTCAGTTTTTTAGACCATAGAGTCATCAGTGTTGGATATCCAGACCTCGGGTCCATATTTCCTCATCACAACATTTAGACAATCTTAAGCATACTTTTAGCAAACCTGCTATACTAGATCATTGTGACAACCCAACCAAAAGCCAGCGCGTCCTCTGTTGGGCGCATCGTTAGTCTCGACCTCATGCGCGGGTGGTTTTTGGTTATCATTATTCTTGACCATCTCACCTACTTCCCCAATGGCCTCACTTTCCTCACTGGCGACAGTCGTCTCGCTGTCTCGGCAGCCGAAGGGTTCTTCATTATATCCGGCCTTGTCTTGGGTATTGTGCGCGGTGCCAAGCTCCGCACGCAGCCCCTCATGACAGCGACGCGCTTGCTCTGGAAGCGGGCTGGTACGCTCTACCTCACGAGCATTATCGTGACGATACTATCGCTCCTGATTAGCTGGTTCTTTATTGATAATAAAGGTGTCAAGTTGCCACTACCGCTGCCCGACGGTAATTGGCTTGGCCTGGCGTGGGATATTATTACCTTACAGCAATTCTACGGCTGGGCGGACTATTTGCGCCTGTATGCACTGTTTATTGCAGTAGCACCGGGTGCACTCTGGCTACTGCGGCGCGGCAAGTGGTATATCGTGCTAGGACTCAGCCTACTGGTGTGGGCGCTAACACCACGGCCAGTCAGTGAACTATACCAACCGCTCACCTGGCAGGTGCTATTTTTCATGGCCTTTGCCCTGGGCTACTACCTACCAGAGATTACTGCACGCTGGCAATCGTGGCCACTGCGTCGTCGACGCATCATCAAGCGCAGTATTGCAACGCTCTTCGTCCTCACACTCTTTACCGACGCATACGTCACCTTTGTGGCACATGGGCTGGGTGACGGCTTCCATCAAGCGCTTGCCGCAGTCGATACCGCACTCGACAATCAGTTCCTCAAGCTCGACCTACCACTGCCTCGCCTTACCCTATCATGGCTCTGGTTCGCTGGGTTCTTTATGCTGTTTCGGCGATTCGAGGATCGCATCAAGCGGTGGCTAGGCTGGATTTTGCTGCCGTTTGGCCATAATTCGCTCTATGTGTATACGGTGCATGCGTTCGTTATTCTCATCATACATCTCTTTGTGGCACCAGATTATTATATTAGCGACTTTTATTTTACGTCGGTCGATCGTTTCTACGAGATCCCGGCCAATTTCGCCTTATCTGTCAGTGCACTTGCGCTTATCTACCTTGCCGTCAAGACAAAGTTTTTGATGAAGATTATTCCACGCTAACAGGGATCAGCTAGAGAGATAGACCTCCTTTTGTTTAATTGGTCTATCCCATCAATTAGTACGTCTTACTATACATATCCATAAAAAAACAGAGGCCGCGCGAGCCTCAATTATCTATGGTATACCCGGCAGGGTTCGAACCTGCGACCTTTGGTACCGGAAACCAACGCTCTATCCAGCTGAGCTACGGGTACGTATAGTGGTATTGTACCACGGATGATTATGGCTTTGCTAGTGGATTTTTTGCCAACAAATCGGTACTATAAAAGATATGAGTAAGCAACTAGCGCGGCAACAATCTGCCGCACGGGTCAAGAAGCCCGCCTTTATTTTTGTTAATCGACTATCTCCTCTTGCCTGCAAAGTACGACGCCATTGGTTTCGCATCGTCATTATGGTAGCACCACTGGTGGCAATGGCGCTGTGCTGGTGGATTGGCAGCCAGCAAAGTGTGTGGTTTGATGAGGCATATTCGGTGTGGCTCGCCAAGCAGCCAATCAGTGAACTCATTCGCCTCACCAGTATCGATACGCACCCACCGCTCTACTATCTTATCCTTAAGCTCTGGGCCAGCGTATGGGGTTATAGTGAGCCAGCCCTGCGTGCCTTTAGTATCCTCTGCTATGGCGGCGCGATGGTTGGTATGGGGTGTTTCGTGCGGCGCTGGTTTGGTAAGCGCGCCGCGGGGTATACACTCCTCACACTGATTGGCACACCCCTACTCATGCGCTATGGCTTCGAGATACGAATGTATGCGCTGGGGTCGTTGATTGGTGTAAGTGCAACCGCCGTACTGGCACGCGCCTGGCACGACGACCGTTGGCGCGACTGGATGCTCTATGCGGTGCTTGTCGCCTTCGGCATGGGGACGCTGTATTATAGCGCCCTACTCTGGCTGGCTCAGCTGCTCTGGTTGATGGTTATGACCTATCGCCGCCAAGGCTTACAACAGTGGTGGAAGTTGCCGTGGCTCTGGGCATATGTCGTGAGCTTTATGTTGTTCTTGCCGTGGCTACCGACCTTCTTGGGGCAGATTGGCAATGGTGCCTTAGCCGAGATTGGCCAGCCGATGAATCTGCAGAATTTGCTTGGCATCGCATCTTTCAACATGATTTATAAGCCATCTTGGTTGCTAGGCGTTGTGTCGTCGCAACTTGTCCTTATTATTATCTGTGCCGTTGCGTGGGCGTGGCCTCGTGCAATGCGTTCGTTGCCGCATCCCGAGCTTGCCTGGCTATTGCTTGCTCATGTGGGCGTGCCTGTTGCGACACTAGTCGTCGTGTCGCTATCCGCCCCAATGTATGTCGAGCGCTATCTTGCTCATGTGGTAATTAGTGGTATCACTATTGCAAGTGTTGTCCTCTATACGGCCTGCGTAGCCCTGCATCGTTCGCCATTGCGCTGGCACAAGGCTGTATCGACTGCTCTCTTGGTGCTCTTGCCAGTCGTTATGGTTTATGGCATGGTGCAGCTATCATTGCAAGGCAACTTCAACTTCCAGCGTGATGAACGGCCCAATGTGAAGCAGATCGCTGCTCAGCTTGGCACTTGCCGCGATGGGAGTGTCATCCTTGCAGCCGACCCGTACATTGCCATAGAGATAAGCTATTATCTCGAGCAAGCACAGTCACGTTGCCCCATCTACATGGCCTATGTGGGTGGCCCACTGATGGGCGGCTACGCACCGCTCGAGGGGAGCACCACCTACCGCAAAGTCGCCGACACCACTCAGCCCTTTACCGATGCCAAAAAAATCAATGTCCTCTACTATAGCAGCTCAACCGCAACCACCGCCCCAACACTACCCAGTGCCTACACCCTGCGCTCTGTCACCGGCGACCCACTGGTGCTGATGCAGTTTACCCGCGACTAGTGCTGAGCATTGCGCCATTTCTACAGTGGTAGATATCACCCACAATTGCAGATTACCCCGACATCATCTACACTAGAAAGACAAGGAGGCATATATGATCGAACAACTCAAAAGACAGCTTATTGGTGCGTGGTGGGTGATTATTATCATGAGCCTGTCGTTGATTATCTTTGGTGGCGTCTCGCTTGCGATGCCGGCAGTGACGCTCACTGTTTTGATGACAGTTCTCGCAATTTTGATTATCGTCTGGGGATTGTCACAGCTGGTGCGTGGCCTACAGGTAGCAAACGGCCAAGCTAAGGCATTTCTCATAGTGGCAGGTGCGCTGCTTATTCTGCTTGGCGCGGTGATGCTTGCCAACCCTCGGGTTAGTGTGGCGACACTCAGCTTTGTACTTGGCTGGGTAGTGATGCTCCGCAGCCTCATCGACCTTGTACTGAGCCGTATCTTCCCTACTGGGAGCCGTACGCGAGCGCTCTGGCTCATGTCTGGCGTGATCGGTGTGATCGTCAGTTTCGTCCTCTGGCTCTTCCCAGTGGGCAGCGCTCAGCTTTTTGTCCAAATCGTTGGTGGCTATGCACTAGTCAATGGCATCATTCTCCTTGCCAATGCTATCGAGCTGCGCCACACCGTGCACCGTCGTATTCCTAGGTATCGCACAGCCAACAAGCCAATCGACCGGGGTAAGGTGATTGATCTGTAGCATAGATTGCAATATTTATCTATCAAAATATGTTGCTTTTTGCCCTGTCACACACTCAGGGCTAGTATCTCGAAAGCACCGATCTCGCACCACTAGAGCTAACTACCGGTTACCACAACGAAATTCCATAAGGCGGCGAGGAAAATGCGGCTAGTATAGAAAAGGGCTAGGCTTGAGGCTGTACTACCTTAGCCTCGCCCCATTTATTGCTATCTTAGCTGGCAGAGTGTATAGCTCGCGGAGAGTAACATCTGGGCTTAGATCTTTATGATGCTAATTTTACCTCTGCAACTCCGGCTCACACACTGCCGGTTGGGTTGGCTCAACGGCGCGGATTACATGACAGTAGCGCAGCACACCATCGGTCGCTCGCGACTCATTCTCGCCAGATTGCGCACGGTAGGTATCACACCCGCCCTCTTTGGGCTCGCTCTCTGAGCCCTTCACATGATAGACAAGCCCCCGGGTGGTGCGCGTCGTTGCCTCTATGCAGTATGTTGCCGATGCGACGTATTTGAGTGTCGCTGTCACATTCTCACTCTTATTATAATCAGCTGGTAGCGATGTCGGATAACCATTATAAAATGTCCGGTAGGCTGTCATGGCCGCGGCAGCAGCCCGCAGATCGCTCACGAGCTCCGTCTGGGCTGCACGCTGACGCCACGCACCATACCCCACGATTGACGCCGACACCAAGATCGCTAGTATCGCCACTACTGTCAAAATCTCGACTAGCGTAAACCCTCGCTTATTCATGCCTTCATCATAACATAAGCGTCTTGGAGAGTACAGATGGTATTACTGTGTTTTGTCGATACATGATCGCCCACCCGCATTCACTGCCTGATCTGGGTTACTCTACACCAAGTAGCTGATAATCTCATCTGCCACTGCAATAGCTGATGGATAGGTGCTCGTGTCAATCGGGCCACCAGGCGTTAGATCGTGGCTGGCCAGCACCGCTGGGAATTGCTGCATGCTGTCCATGTCATCCTCGCCATCACGCATAAATTCTTCGAAGCTCTGAATCACCGCTGCATCACGCCCAGCACGCCGCCTGGCCTCGGCCACTCCCTTAAAGCGCTCGTAGCGGAGTTCATCTGGCGCTGTAAGCACCACTGTCCGGTAGCGATCACTCAACCGCTCCTTGAGGCGACAGGCACTGCGGTAGTCACGCAGGCCATCGAGCACCACTAGCTCCACACCAGGCCGCTCAAGTAGCTCCAGTGCCCGGTCGGCCAGTAAGCTCGGTGCAGACTCCGTCATGATCTGCAGGACACGCAAATAATCACTCCGCTTGCGCAGTGTAATATGATGGCTCGCGGCATATTCGCGCAAGACATCGCTCGGACGAAACAAAACAACCCCGGCACCCAGCCGCGGCATTAGCTCACGAATTGTTGATGATTTGCCGGCGAGTTCTCGCCCAGTAATATTCACAATTTGGATGGTTCGAGTAGATCTCATACCCTCTATTGTAGCATGGCATCCGCAGCAGAAATACCTCAAAAACAGCAAATTTATGGTATTTGTTCTATTTTTGGCTCATAACCTCTGTATATACTCCTTTCTATATCTGCAACTTTATTTGATGAAGTATGCGGACTGGCCACTACAATAAGTGCTGTACTCTCGCACCAAAGGGATGAATGTTCTAGAAAAGCATTCATTTTATGCAGCCAAGCTAGTAGCAGGAAGTAGACGAAGTGAACCGTTTGCTATGAAAATATAGACACTCAGGTATGTGTAACAAGATATATTATTGCATCATTATGTATAATATTGTGTATTATATGTTATTACCCCTGTTTTTGGGCACATTATGCAATATTGTGCGTTATTTTGCTATTTTCCTCTTCCCTTTTTGCGACCTCTGTTGTATAGTGAATGGACTATGCATACACAACAGAGACCAAACAGGGGTCATGAAGCCCCACATTCTTCACCAACACCCAAATGTGGTGATGACAAGTACCGTCACTTGGTAGAGAACTCTACCATTCAGTCTGAGTCACAGCGCTCAAAGACTAAGGACATCTCACGACGAGGCTTTCTTGGAGCCGCTGCAGTGCTAGGACTAACAACAGGGTTCATCGCTTTACGGTCAAAAGATAACCACGATCAGTACTCTTCTGCTGAGCATCAACCCACCCCCGAAGAGCAAGCTACCCGGCTAGTCGATGCGTATAGCGCTTACCTCAGCCAGCGCGAAGCCTACGAGGCAGGCAAAACCACAGAAGAGCCGCAACTACCAGCCAACCTAGATAGTATTGCTACTCTAGCCGTCGAGGCTGGCGACAGCATCGGTACTGTGGTAGACCGGCACATCGCTGCACTTACCGAAGCAGATACATTCCATACCAAGCCCGAGCAAGATGGTGTGACTAATACTGCATCGGCCCGCGTTGCGGAGCTCTACCTGACTGATGGCGACACCCGCTACGAGCTGCAGCCTGGCGATATCGTGACACTCGCGCAATACCAGGGTTTTGTTATACCGCTGACAGTCAACCCACACGAGCCAAGCTCCGGCGTGCCACGGCACACTCTCGAGCCATAACTATTCATGCGCTGTAATAAACCAGCCAGCCACTCTGGCTGGTTTTTGGTATGAGCATAGCCAGTTCGCTCTCTCGCATCAAGAGTGATATAATAGCGTATACGATGCAAATGGAGCAGGTGCAAGCACTGATTTTTACGATTCGCGAGGCGGATGCCACGCGGCTCAATGATCTCGCATATACCGAGAAAACGGTGCGCATGCTTGCCAAGGTAGCTGGCCTACACGCATTGGAGTCTGTCTCGCATCAGTTCTCACCGCAGGGCGTGAGTGTGTCGTTGCTGCTCGCGGAGTCGCACGCCACCATCCACACCTGGCCCGAGAACCGCGGAGCATACCTTAGTATTGCCACCTGTCGGCCCTTAAGCGAGGATACAATCGAGACTCTTCGCCAAACCATTGCAGACGCATTTTATACCAATACTATAACGATCGAAAGCGCTGTATTATGACCAAACGCACCAAAGCTCGCCTCAAAATCAACGATGTCCTGCGTGGCAAGCGAACCAACTTCCGCGCAGTGGGTTGCTTGTTGTTTAAAGAAGAAAACCCCGAGACCAAGCAAACCTCCTACTGGGAAGAATGGGAGCTGACGGGCCTCGAAAATTATGATAGCTGGGTGGAGTACGACCACGATAGCAAGGTTGTGTCGCTCTATGAGCCGGTGCGGTTTGCCCAGCGGCTTGAGCCAGAGCACCTGGCGGCTGGTAATGAGTTTACCCTCACGCTCGAGGACGGCACCGCACAGACCATTACCGTTGCCGAGGCCGGCGAAGGCACCATTATGGCTATCCACGGCAAGAATGCCTACCAGGTCTTCGAGGGTGAGCCAATGGCCTATGCCAGCCTGCACTACACCGACGCCGAAACCGGCGCCACCACCACCTACACGGTCGAAAAATACAACCGGCGCGAGTACGATGTCTACCGCAAAACACCCCTGTCCGATGCGCAGCAAAAGGAACTATTTGGCCGGCTCATTCGTCCGCGCAACTGGCCGCTATTTTGGCGCTGGGTAGGAATTATTGCCTTTGTTAGTTCACTATTGTTTGCCATCTATGATGAGTTCTTTAGCCATGATAATTCGCACAGCACCGGCACCTACCACGGGCGTAGCGTCTATGGTGGTGGCAGTGGCGGCGTAGGCAAATAACCTGGACGTGGAAGGCATACAGAAGACACTATGGCACATACTCGCGTCACGCCACCGGGCACCAAGCACATCACCAGCAAGGAAAATATCGCGCTGTTTGCGGCGGCGCTCCTCGTGGCAATTGGCGGGCTTATCTACGAGCTTATCCTAGGCACAGCCGCCTCGTACCTAGTGGGTGATTCAATCCTGAGCTTTAGCCTGGCAACTGGTATTACCCTCTTTGGCATGGGGGTGGGGTCGCTGCTGGTGCGGCATATTCGCTGGCACCCGGCCACCAGCTTCGCCGTTAATGAAATCCTGCTGGGGCTGGTGGGTGGTAATTCGGTGCTGCTGCTCTACAGCGCCTTTAGCTTGAGCAAGCTGCACTGGCCGGTATTTGCGCTGATTAGCCTGGTGATTGGTGTGCTGATTGGCCTGGAGATCCCACTGCTGGTGAAGATGTTTACCCGCTACGGCCGGCCGTCTTCGGTGGAGCTGCTCAGCAAGGTGCTCGCGATCGATTACTTTGGCGCGCTGGTGGCTTCGCTAGTCTTCCCGCTCTTCTTGCTACCTAGCCTGGGCCTGATGCGCAGCACCTACTTGATCGCTACACTGAATATCGCCGTGGCAGTGCTGATTCTGCTGCAGCTGAAGACCTCGCGCAGGCTCCTGGCCGCCAGTGTAGTGGCGACCATCCTGCTGCTGGGGCTGTTCTTTGGCGCCAGCTGGCTGGAGCACCGCATCGATACCAAGGCCTACAAAGACCCGGTTATCCTCTACCAGCAATCGGCTTACCAAAAGATCGTCCTCACCAAGTACAAGCAGGATCTGCGGCTGTATCTGAATAACAATCTGCAGTTTTCGAGCCTAGACGAAGCCCGCTACCACGAAACGCTGGCTGGTGCGGCGATGACGGCGGTCAAGCAGCCCAAAAACGTGCTGATTATGGGCGGTGGCGACGGGCTGCTGGCGCGCGAGATCCTGAAGTACCCGAGTGTGGAGCATATCACTCTGGTGGATATCGACCCAGCCATGACGCAGCTGGCGCGCACTAGTCCCCTGCTCGCCGAGCAAAACAGGCGCTCGCTTGCTAGCCCCAAAGTGCGCGTCGTCAACGAGGACGCGTTTTTATTTGCCTTCAAGACGCACCAGGTATATGATGCCATTCTGATTGATCTCGTCGACCCATCAAACGACCGCCTGGCCAAGCTCTACTCGCAGCAATTCTACCGCCAGGCCGCGCGCATCCTCAGCCCCAGTGGCGTGATGATCACCCAAGCAACGTCATCGTATTTTTCGCCACACGCCTTCGCAATGGTGGCTAGCACCGTCGCATCCGCCCAGCCCCAGCGGCATATCACCCCCTTTAGCATCAATGTGCCCTCCTTTGGCGAGTGGGGCTTTGTGCTCTCGACCAAGGATAAAGCTAGCCTGCTAAGCCAGCCGCTGCCGCCTAGGCTTAGCTACACCGATACCAAACTGCTCGACTACGCCCTGCGCCAGCGCCCCGCTAGCCTACCCCCGGCCGGCATCTCTACCCTGCTAACACCGCGGATCATCGACGTCTATAATCGTGATATGGCGCAGTGGCGGTATTAATAAAGAACGCTCCTCCGTGTAGAGCCTAGCTCTTCCCTAGAATCAATCTGTAATCACAATTCGTCATTTACGGGTATATAGCCTGGCTAAAAACTAACCCGTCAGAACTATCACATTCCTCGCTTTACCCATCAACACCTACTAACTCTTCTATACTATTGGGATATTTTGCGTATATTTGCTCTGCAGGCTGGTATATCGTATGATATATTCATGTATCATAAACGACTACGCGAACAAGCCCGCCATTATGACGTCCAGTGGTACCGCCAAACAGGTGTATTTTACCCTGAGTAACTATCAGGTACGCCAACCGCTGGTGTATCTGCCAATACCTGGCGCGAGTACATAAATCTGATACGCCAAGCAGCTGCCGATCACCCTGCCCATCGCTTGATCAGCCCCGAACTCATGACGACGGTAGGCATGGAGCTGGCTGAAATCCCAATCCCAGACCAACATGCAGCGGTAAATGGCCGTCTCACCGAGCTGGAGAAGCTTTCTACCTCTATGCCCACAGCGGAGCTAGTGGTAGGCACACCAGAGTATCACCCGGATGGAATTTACAACTCACTTGTTATTATCCAAAATGGTACACGCCGCATACTTGAGCGCAAACGCACGATTTTTAGCTCAGCCGAGCAGGGGACATTCACCGCAAGCAACACATTGCAGCAACAGTGTACTCGCACGTTATCTGCTGTGTGTGCCGATTTAGTAGGCTATGGTGTGCAATATCCCAAGCTTCCCCAAGACACTCGTGCCATCCACGCCAGCTGCTGCTGGGCGACACCGCTCGAGGAGGGAGCTCGCTATGCCGCAGCGCCAGATGAAAAACGCTATACCGGCGCCATGACGCACACGCTCAGCAATCTCTTTGCACGCTATCCACAGCTACAGCAGGTCATAGTCGTCGATCGCACCCCATCGAGCACAGCCATCCCACCGCTCAACTGCGTGGCGCGGCGGAAGACGCATAATGGTATAATAGAGTCATGACACAATACGAAGGAACCAAACTCGCCGACTTTACACCTATAGCCAAAGTCGACACATTGCAAATCATCGACATCATCCCTGGCACTGGTGCCGAGGTACCAGCTGGCGCAACCATCACTGCACACTATACTGGTGCACTGTGTAAAAATAGCATCATCTTCCAGAGCAGCCACGACTTTGGCCAGCCCGTCACCTTCGGCCTCGACCAAGTCATCCGCGGTTGGACAGAGGGCGTGCCTGGCATGAAGGTCGGTGGCATGCGCCGGCTTATCATCCCAAGCGACATGGCCTACGGCTCCGTTCGCGCTGCCGCTAATATTCCACCCAATAGTGATCTCGTGTTTGACATTGAGTTGATGGATATCAAATAACAGAGGTCATTATGTAATAAGAAGCTCATACTAGGTGAGCTTCTTATTTTCTTTGTAGATTTGCCTAAGGCGATTGATATTTGTCATTATGGACACTCCTGACACCAAGCAAATAGCCACCCTTTCCAGATGGCTATTTGCAATGCAGCTGTAGCTATAACGCGATGTTACTTCTTGTCGCTGCTTTTGTCGTCGACAACTTCGCCTTCGACGGGTTCGTCTTTGCCAGGCTTCTTGTCGGTAGCTTTCGCTTTGACGTCAGCCTCTTCTTCAGCTTTTTTGTCCTCAGCTTGCTGCTGATAGAGCTTAGCACCGATAGACATTGTCACGTCGCCCAGCGCCTTGGTGGCAGCCTCGAGCTCGTCTTTGTCTTCTGCGTTCTTGTGCTTCTCAGCTTCGGCAATGGCATCTTCCAGCGTCTTCTTGTCGTCGCTCGAGATCTTGTCCTTAAACTCATCGGGCATTTTCTTTGCCTGGTAGATGGCATTCTCGAGGTGGTTCTTGGCGTCGATTGCTTCACGCTTCTTCTTATCTTCATCGGCGTGGAGCTCAGCTTCCTTCTGTGCCTTCTCAATATCTTCCTTGCTCATGTTGCCAGAGTTTTGGATGGTGATCGACTGCTCTTTGCCTGTGCCTTTGTCCTTAGCGGTAACACTGAGGATACCATTGGCGTCAATGTTAAAGGTCACTTCAATTTGTGGCACACCGCGTGGTGCTGGTGCAATACCGTCAAGCACGAAACGGCCCAGGCTCTTGTTGTCGTTGGCAAACTCGCGCTCGCCCTGCAAAACATGGATCTCCACTTGTGGCTGGTTGTCTGCTGCGGTTGAGAATACTTCACTCTTGCTGGTTGGCACAGTGGTATTGCGCTCAATTAGCTTGGTTGATACGCCGCCCATTGTCTCAATGCCGAGGCTTAGCGGTGTTACATCCAGCAGTAGCACACTCTTAACATCACCAGCTAGCACACCGCCCTGGATGGCCGCACCAACAGCCACTACTTCGTCTGGGTTGACGCCTTGCATCGGGTCTTTGCCAAACAGCTTCTTCACCCGCTCAACCACTGCTGGCATGCGGGTCATACCACCAACCATGACGATGTTGCTGATATCAGACTTGCTCAGCTTTGCATCTTTGAGCGCTTTTTCTACTGGCCCATCGAGGCGGTCGAGTAGATCCTTCACCAAGTCCTCGAGCTTAGCTCGCGTCAGGCTCATCTCAAAGTGCTTTGGCCCATCAGCATCAGCGGTGATGAATGGAATATTGACATCATACTCAGTAACAGTCGAGAGCTCTTTCTTTGCCTTCTCGGCTTCGTCCTTGAGGCGCTGCATAGCAGCGTTGTCTTTGCGCAAATCAATACCTTCTTTGGCCTTGAAGTCATCGAGGAAGTAGTTGACGATGGCGTTGTCGAAGTCCTCACCACCAAGGTGGGTGTCGCCATTGGTTGACTGCACCTGGAAAATCTCACCGGTGATTTCTAGCACTGACACGTCGAAGGTACCACCACCAAGGTCGAAAACAACGATCTTTTCGTCTTTCTCCTTATCTAAACCATAGGCAAGAGCGGCCGCTGTTGGCTCATTGATGATACGCTCGACTTCCAGGCCAGCAATCTTACCCGCATCCTTGGTAGCTTGGCGCTGCGAATCGTCGAAGTAAGCCGGTACAGTAATAACCGCTTTCGTCACCTTTTCGCCCAAGAAGGCTTCAGCATCAGCCTTGATCTTACTCAGAATCATAGCGCTCACTTCTTCTGGTGTGTATTCTTTATCACCCAACTTGACGGCAACGGCATTGCCTTTCTTGACAATCTCGTATGGCATGATATCGAGATCTTTCTGAACTTCTTTGTCAGTGAATTTGCGGCCAATCAAGCGCTTGACGCCATAGATTGTGTTCTTCGGGTTGGTCACACGCTGGCGCTGCGCCACCTGCCCTACAAGGCGCTCACCTTTTTTGTTGATTGCTACCACTGATGGCGTCGTGCGATTACCTTCAGCATTGGCGATAACCTCCGGCTTGCCCGCGAGCAAGTACGCGAAGGCGCTGTTGGTCGTGCCAAGGTCGATACCGATAGTTTTACCCATAATGATTCCCCTTTCTCTTATGATCATATCTGGTGTTATGCTTGTATCCATTCTAGCACTCTTTTGTACCGAGTGCCAACTATTTCAGTATAAATAATTAGCACTCTCGTGTCAAGAGTGCTAATTAAATTTATTTCAGTCTTTGCTACATTTTCTTGCGAATCAGCCAAGCTCCGGCTCCAGTACCAACAGCCAATACTGCGACCAATGTGACGGCAACGATACTCGCGCCCGTATCTGCCAGTTGGCCACCATTGTTTGCTGCCTGTGCTTTGTTATTACTGCTACTGGCACTCGAGTTACTGGAGCTGCTAGAACTGCCAGGGTTGCGCGGGTTCGGGTTGCTCGGGTTAACATGCTTCCCTTGCTCATATGCACGAGTGGTTGTGTAGATATTCCCACCGTAAGATACCGCAGCTAGTTTTGTACCATCAGTTGAACCTGTGATCGCTGACCAGTTTGGCACACCTGCAGATGCCTGCGCGACCCATGTTGCACCAGCATCACTTGAGCTAAAGATATATCCACCGCCGCCAGCAGTCGCCGAGATCTTACTCCCATCGTCAGAAATGGTGGCTGACGTCCAGTTGTGCACTCCATCGGCCGCGTGCTCTGTCCAGGTTGCACCAGCATCAGATGAGGTATAGATATTACCGCCTGTTGCCGTTGCTACCAATTTATTGCCGTCAGATGAGCTAGCGACCGAAGACCATTTTCGGGATCCAGAGCTTTTTCGTTCTGTCCAGGTTGCGCCAGCGTCGGTAGAGGTGTAGATGGAATGGTCTTTAGCTGTCGCTACTAGCTTGTTGCCGTCAGCAGAACTAGCGACTGCAGTCCAGTTATACGACCCAGGTACTCCACGTGCCGTCCAAGTTGCACCAGCGTTGGATGACGTGTAGATATAGCCACCCCAATCATACACTGCGGCTAATTTATTGCCGTCAGCCGAGCTAGCGACTGCTATCCAGTTACGATCCCCCGACCCAGAGCGCTCGGCCCAGGTTGCGCCAGCATCAGATGAGGTGTAGATCTTACCACCCCATGCCGTTGCGGCTAATTTATTACCGTCAGATGAGCTAGCAATCGACGTCCACATCCGAGAGCCAGCAGCCTCACGCTTCGACCATTCTGCACCTGTCCCTGCTGCTGGTATTTCGGCTGGCTGTGTGCCTGCACCCCTTTGGAAGACACGAACATAGTCGATGAGCATCGTTTGTTTTGGAAAAGTATCCGAAGGAGATATTGGCTTCTGCTCCTCATCTTTCTCTACATAATCATTCAAGATAAAGCGCCAACCAGCGTCAAATGTTTGCTTGATCAACTCCTTATCAGCCAATGTTGTCAGCTTCACCGATGGCGTACGCTCAATGTCTTTGTGATTCGTTGGGCTTGCGTGGTAGTTGTACGCTGTGATTGGCTTGTCATCAATGAAGTATTTAACTGTCTCACCATCATACTCAACCGCCCATGTGTGCCACTCATAGGCGAGCGAACCCGACTTAGAACCCGCCTTGTGTTCGTCGCTATGGATAATCCTTCGTGTTCGCCAACCATTCTTCCAGTTACCAGAAACACCGTGGTGGTAGCATGTTGCGTGAGTACTCGACCACGTATACGCCGGTGTATACGAATACCATTCGATGATGTCTAGCTCACCATATGGGTCATTAGCGTTAGGATTATGATGACAATTTTGCAATGAATTGCCATTAACCATCCACAGTGATGGTCGCGTTCCGTTTTTTCCATTCCAGTTAAATTTGGCACGAATCTCGGCCCGGAATGGTTTTGTGCCATCAACGACCTTAGTTTTATTTGTTACGCGACCACTGAGGTATCGCGTCATTTTGCCGCTTGGGCATGGTGCTTCACTGACGTTAGAATCATTTAGTGGCTCGTCAAGATTTGCAACACAGTGACGCTGCGTTTTTATCTCTAGATAGTCGTTGTCAACAACTTTTACATTACTTGGGTTATAGGCTAAGTGATTACCGCCATAATTGTCTCGGTTCTGCTGCAAGACATCCCATCCACTAGGTACTGAAGTCCCTTTGAACTCCTCGTTCCACACGACTCCCCATTGATTTGAGTTTGCCTTGGTATTACTGCTGCATGCTAGTGCAACCAGCAAAATACTACCAGCCGCTACCAGCGCTATGACTGACCGTTTTACCATCTCCTCTTTCTCCCTGTTTTTATGCTAAAACCCTTGTCGTCATTGTAGCGTTAGCATCCTTTATTTGCAAGTGCAACTGCGAGCAAAGTGGCTTAATACAATTTTAGACCCACACAATAGTCCAGACCTAGTATCGATTTTATACAATAATGGACAGCCTACTGTGATCACTCGGCTCGTTATTTTAGCCTGACAAAAAGCATATTGAGAGCCTCCTATTGGAGGTATTACCACTGATAGAGCTGGTCACCTGCAGTAATTGCTGCTGCGAGCGTCTCAGCCCGCCGGAGACGCCAATACGCCATCACTGCATAGATAAGAACTGCTACACCACCGGTCAGCACCGCATAGCCCACGCCGCGCACAACCCGTGTGTCACTCCCCTGGATAAATATCACATAGAGCGAAACTGCACCCACCAGTGGCGCTGCCGCTGCTGCAACCACCGCCCAGCGTGCCCGCACTACACGCTTACTAGCAAATGTCCGAGTATGCTGGCGTCGCGCCCAGACTGCAGCAAGTGCCGCCACGAGTCCAGCGCCAATCACCATAAGCAAGTAGAGGCGATTCGTCGCTTGGTTGGCATCGTCTACTGTTGTATTAAGCACACCAACGGCTGAGTCATACTGACTCACCGCTGTTTCTACATCTGTCAAATAGACTGCTGCAGCCTGCGTATCTTTGCTAGCAAAGGTTTGCGGAGCACGCTCAAGAAGCGTCTTGACGGCTGAGGCTTTTTCCTTCACAGCTGCCGCATGACGGCTATACTCATCGCCAAGCTGCGTAGAAAATGAGTGCCCTGCTACTACCGCAAAAGCTGCTGCGGCCTGCTTGGCTCGTTCATCAATAGAGTCCTTCTTGGGCTGAGTGGCATAAAGCTCACGTGTAAAGGCTTGATAGGCTGTGCTCGCTCGCTTGACCACTGTAATATCGGCTTGGTTGGCCAGTGGCGTTGCATGAGTCTGAGCACTGCCAACACTAAGTGTTGCTATGATGATGAGTGTTCCTGCGAGCAGCCAACGCCTCATCCTGCCTAACCCCTACGGCTGCCGGCTGACCCGCACCATAGCATGGCGCAGGACGTGGCCATCAAGCTTATAGCCGCGCTGCAGCTCTTCACTAATAATTTCTTTGTCACCACCTTCATCATCCATCGAAACGGCTTCGTGGAGGTCTGGATCGAACTCGGTCGTGCCAAGCTCAACCACGATCGGCTCAAGCTTGAACTCTGCCATCAAGCCATCGAGCTTTTTCGACATCGCTACTACTCCACTTGCCCATGTGTCGTTCTGGAGCTTCTTGGGGACGTTGGCAGTGGCGCGCTCGATCGTATCAATCACAGGCAGGAGCTTGCGAATTGCTTGCTGAGCACCCGCTGCCTTGGCGTGAGATTTTTCGGCGTCAACGCGCTTGCGATAATTCTCAAAGTCTGCTCTAGTGCGCTGCAAATCCTGCGTGAGCTCACCAATCTGCTGCTCAAGCTCTGTTGTATTTGGCGCTTTCTTGTGTTTTGTCATCGATATCATTCCTCCTGCCTAGTGGTTTTGCCTGTGGTACTGAGCAGGCTGCTCAGTCGTCATTATCCTTCATAGTATAGCATGGCTGCAGCGCAAATAACAGTGGTCGTGCCATCATAATATCTCCTCCAGCATCACCCCAGTGCGCTTGACCAGCTCGATGGTGCGGCGGTAGTGCTGGCGCATCGGGCCAATCACACCAATGTAGCTGCGGTCGCTATAGGGCGAGCGAAATTTGCTAATGATGAGCGTTGCGTCGCTGCTCTTACCAATGGGATTCTCGCTACCGATATAGACGTTAAGTGGCTCGTTGGGCCGAGCTTCGCGCAGCCACGGCTCGATATTGTCAATCAAATGTGCGACCGATTGGACGTGCTTGCCCTCGAGAAATTCTGGCTGGCTAAAGAGCCGACTAATACCATTCATATAGAGTTCACTGCCGATGGTAGCAAAGCCCAGGTTACCCGTGAGCTCGACGAGGCTATCAACCGCACTGCGAATGGCTCGGTCAGCTGCATCGAGATGTGAGTTGACGTGCGCTTCGATGGCCTTAGTGCTGCGGTCAATTCCGCTAGGGAGCTCACTCATCTGAGCGTTGGTGATGCCGTTGACGTAGAAGCGGTAGCCCTTGCTGGTGGGGATACGCCCGGCACTGGTGTGCGGCGCCTTGACGAAACCCATCTCCTCGAGCTTGGCCATCTCGCTGCGGATAGTTGCACTAGACACCCCAAATAGCTTCGCTAGCGTCACACTCCCCACAGGGGCAGCGATCTCGGCGTATTGCTCAATGATGGCAGAAAGAATCGCTTGTTGCCGTTCGGTCATAGTCGCATTATAGCGCAGGTTTGGCACTCTCGTCAATAGAGTGCTAATGAGCTAGTGAAAGATGTAGCCTATTCCTTGCTGCTTAACCGCTGCGATAACCTGCTCGATGTTAGCAAAAGCGTTGCTACTTGAGATCGAACCATTGATAGAATGGCGGGCTGCATCAACCCGCATCGCTGTCGACATTGCTGCAAGATATCGCTCACGCATCGCTGGTGACCCCTGTGCAATTGCTCGGCTCACTGCCGCATTAACGCTAAAAGCGACAATCTCGGTGATGGCGCGATATCGATCCCTCTTCTCCTCATGATATATCGGATGATGAACAAAATGGCTTAGGTGGACTGCCTCATGAATAACTTCGTGTGCAGCAATAAGTGTCTGCGATCTATCGGGCCGACCAGGCTGCTTCTTGCGAAGGCTAATGTGTGGGCGTCCGCTATATGCGCGATAATCTGGTGCGATGATTATTGACTTAGCATAGGTAATGGCGTGTTGCCTATCTTGGACGGGCGGTATTTCATCAAGCGGCCACGCTTCTGACGTAAAGAGGTCTGCTATAGCTTCTGGATGTTGCGCTACTCTTGCTACATTACGGCGTTGAGTTGGTGAGGGATAGCACATTGGTGATCGTACATGGTCATTTGCAGGCACAGCAATGAGTGGATATACATCGCGCTCTTGCCATTGTCCGTGCGGATATTCGCGTGGTGGTGAGAGTATACCACGGCGAGTCACACGACAAGCATGGAGCGTATCCAGCGTTGTCGCAAGTATACAGACGTTTCCCAGTGCCTCTTGCACTCTCGGGAGGTCGGCAATTTCGTGTGCTAACTCCAGCCCATCACGAGCAAGCGTATAGCCATACCCCCGCTCTTGGGTGGAGCTATACCACTCTTGGATCGATTGTGGTCCAGTATGCCAGCGGCGTGTCACAGAGAGTTACCCTCCACTCCTTGGTCGTCGAAATCGCGGTGCAGGAGCGATGACGACATACATGCAGTGATCTTTATCTCTACTGCCTTGTCATTTCTTCTTACTATTTTACCTATCACAACTAGCGCTCCTTACACTGAGCAATGAGCTGGCTCAGCTCATCTCTTGCCTGCAGATTCTGCTGCTTGAGCCGATCCATAGCACGCACGATGGCCTTACCCAGGTCGGGGTCACCATCTGCAATGTCAAAGCAATTTTTCCAGAGCTCACTATACGTCCAAGCCATCATCGCTATCCTGCGGCGCAACTCGGCTGCTCGCGGGCAGCCATAGCACTGCTTGGGGATATAAGAAGCCGCAGATATATCTGGCTCATCTAGCCCCTCCACAATGCCATAAAATTCTCGTCCTTTGTCTGATGCCATCAGTGTTTTGTATATTCCCCTCTGTAGTTATTTATTGACGAAATAGGCTGCTATTGCTCGGAGGTGTCTGATCCGGACGGATTCTGCTTACCTCTGCCAGTACGATAGACTATCGCTGCTTCGTTACTCTCTCCATCAAGCATCGTGGGTGAGCCGCACACCTCTACAACCGTTTCTCCATCTCGACTCGTGCATTTTATAATTCCAGGGCAGCCTGCTGTTTGTCTTTCTATACCTGGCAGCAACTGATTGAGCGCGGCACCCCCTATAGCAAGATTCATCTCTACGATCCGTCCATACTCAACTCGTGCTTCTTCTAGCCGCTCCGGGTCTTCTAGGATCTGCTTTATCTCCTCCTCAGACATGCCTTGCACTCGTAGCCATGTTTTAATATTGCCTGCCGTCTCCAGTGCTGTACGCTCCAGCGCTTTCTTCTGCGCCCATGCAGTTTTGAGCGCCTCTATTGTCCCTGCCAGCAGTGGGCACTTTTGACATTTTTTAGGGATATTGCTATCAAGATCAAGATCCGTACTCAGCCCACCAATAATACCGTAAAAATCACCAAGCTGCTCTGTCACAATATCAGGTAGTGTAGCGATTTTTTGCCCTGTTGTCAATCTGAGTGAATTTGAGTCGCCAAAGCTTTGTCAGTTCTCGCGCCTCTCGTTGTTATTACCTCTTCCTTGGAACATTGATAGGGATGAATATTATTCGTGATTATTCAGCTCCTCTCCCTGAGGTCAGGGTTAATTGTTACGATCGATAGTAGCTTTATCAGATACAATAGACTACCCTCCTCGTCCGCATCAGAATAGAAACAGCGCAACAGTACCGAGCATAGCCTACAAATCTGCGGCCATTACTTCCCGCTGCGTGCCCGCGTGAAGCGCCGGGCAGCATCGGTGGAGAACATGAGCACGATGACGATGTTGATACCAATGAAGAGCAACGTGCCAGCAGCCGACCATGTAACCCTGCCGATAGTTAGCCCAAATGAACTAATCACCGCTGCAAGGCTGGCAATGCTCATCAGTAAAATACGCGAGCGATCGCTGCCGCGGAAGGTTAGCCCCGCAAGAAAAATCACGATGCCAATCCACGTCGTCGATACAATAGCTGAGATAGTCGCCACGATATGCGTCGCACTCTCAATACTCTGCAGCGGCAGGCCACTCTCGTGAAAAATCCGCACGACTTCCATACGCAAGTGGCTAAAGTTGAGAATCTCGAAGAAGGTACTCATCGTGGCTACAGCAATCGCCAGACCAATCATAATAATCCCAAGGGCGATCTGTGGTGGGCGGCGGCTCAAAAATTGCGACATGAGGGTAGCGTGTTCATCAGGCATAGTCTCATGCGTCGTTGCGTCGAGAATCAGATCGGAAGGCACGTCCTCGTCTTCGCTTACTTTGGCGCGGACACGGCCAAGCTCGATAACGGGCAGGTCGCCATCGGTAATAATGTTGTCTCCACCCCCATTGCGTGAGTGGTAGCCCGTCGAGAAATCCTCCAGCACCGTCAGCTCAATCGAACGAAGAGCGCGCGTAACCGTCTTGACGACATAGTCGCGCTCGATGTCGGTATTTTCGTCGATCTTGTGCGTCACTTGCAACGTAAAGATTGATAACCCCACACTCTTGTCGTACGTACCAGCCGCGAGCCAGTCCACCTGATGCCCGCCGGGCAACAACCACCCCTGGGGGCAACGCCAAAAGCGCACATGGTGGCGCTTGCCCGGGTTGCCATCGATCTCCTGCTGGTAGGCAAAGTCCTGCTGCCGGCCAAACAACACTAGGGGTGAGACTGGTGCATTAGGATAGCTGCGACGGGTTAATGTGGCGAGGATAATCCGCCACGACGAGCGCACCGTCACGTCATCAGCCAGCGCCCAGCCAGCGGCCGTCATGGCACGGTGGAGCTGAGCTTCGTTGCCACGAAAGGCGAGATTAACCGGATCTCCGAGGAGGCCATCTGTGGTGCGTGTTCGGCCAATGAAATAATTAGGTACATAAATACTACTTAAGATACGGTGCAAGCGCGGCAATGCAAAATATGCCGTGATCAACCACACCACAGCAAAAAACCCTACCAGCCACCAGCCACCAGTGTGCCAGCCCTCGCGCCACACCAGCCAAACAAACCAAAATGACGCCGCCCCCGCAAAAATAAAGAACCCTTGATCGACCAACGCCGTGGGCGACCACACTGGTCGACGCAGCGCCAGAGATGAACGTTGCTTATGTTCTACATCACCTAGCTCAACGGCAGCATGCGTGGCTGGCTTACTCATACATGCTCCGGGTGCTCGCGCAAGAGGCTATCGAGCAAATCTCGCGCCGCTAAGCGAGCTTCGTCGTCCTTGCGATTATACACATCTGGCTTGGAGGCAATTGCCCGCACAATGCGTGCCGTCTCGTCGATATCATCGTTGATGACGAAGTGGTAGTATGGGACTTCGAGTGCGTGAGTAATTTCGCGGATTGCACTGGTATAGCGCTTGGGCCACTCACGATCAAACTCCGCCTGCGAGGTATAGCGCACACTGAGGCGCCGCTGCCACTCTTGGAAGTTCGGTGGCAAGAGGAATATCGCGACCACGCCTGGGGAGAGCTTCTTGTACTCATCAACACCCTGCACATCAATATCCGTCACTGCAATCTTGCCTGCATCGCGAATATCCTGAATCTGCCTGACCCCTGTACCATACAGTGTTTCATGGACAAACTTCGCCTCTACAAAGGCACGGCTCTGCAACAACTCTGCGGCAGTTGCTTCATCGATATAATGATAGTCGACTCCCTTTTGCTCCCATACACCTTTGTTCTGGCGAGGCTGACGGGTGGTGTACGAGACGATATCGGCAAACTCGGTGCTCGCAAGCAACCGCTGCTTAGTCGTATCCTTGCCGGCCCCCGAAATACCAACAAGCAGCACAATCCTTGTGCCACACACAAGCTGGCGCACTGCCTCAGTTGGCTGATATTGTTCGATAAGTGATTGAAGATTCGTCATAGTCATATCATATTTATGATAGCACATCATAGAGGGTGGTTTCTCGCCCTTAGCATAAGAGGCTAGCTACTATTCTTGATATTGTCTAGATCTATATGAAAGTAGTCTTCCAGGAACTCTTGGGAGTACTGATCGATATCTGTCATGTGTCCTCCGATACGCACACAATCAGGCATCCCCATATAATCTGGTTTCGTTACAGCGTGATGTCGCTTGTGCGCAATAATCAACGACGGTTGGAGCTGCTGCTCAGGTCGAAACTCATGATTAATCATTGCTACAATCTCCCCTTCCCTACCGCGTGTTTGGTACACCCACTGACCACGGGCAATTGACTGCGCCGTGCGTCGTGCATCTGCATAGTGACGAGTAAAATGCACTGGCATGCCGTCAAGAGTAAGCGCATCGTTGCCATTGCTCAATTCTAGCGCAAGCCGCGCTAAGCTCACTGCTCGCCAATACCGCTAATTGCTCTTTCTCTCTGCAGGTGGCACATTGTCATACACGAGTGCTCTGTCTATATCGGCCACCAATCGATCATAACGAATCTGCACTCGCACACAGCTCCTGTTAGTTGTTAGTCTCGCTTGAGCATTACGGTAAAGGCTTCGCTAGGGATATCGACCTTGCCAAAGCGTTTCATGCGCTTCTTGCCGCGAGCTTGCTTGGCAAGGAGCTTCTTTTTGCGACTCACATCACCGCCGTATAGATAGCCAGTGACATCTTTGCGGTAGGCACCAATATTTTCGCGGGCAATAAACTTCCCACCGATCGCCGCCTGCAGTGCCACCTCAAAGCTCTGGCGCGGCACAACATCCTTGAGCTTCTTCACCACCTCGCGCCCCAGCCGTTGCGACTCTGAGCGGTGACACATAACGCTGAGCGCATCGACCATCTCGCCCGCCACGTAGAAATCCACGCGCACCAAATCCTCTGCTTGGTAGCCCGCCAGTTCATAATTAAACGAGCCATAGCCACTGGTGACCGACTTCAATTGGTCATAAAAATCCGTCAGGAGATTTGCCAGTGGTGCCGCAAAGGAGATAAGGGCACGCTCGTCGATGTAACTGAGGTTCTTTTGCCGCCCGCGCTTGCTAATAATGAGCTGGATCACCGCGCCGATGTAATCTTGAGGCACAACGATCTCACCATCAATCCACGGCTCGCGAATCTCCTTTATCTGGGCTGGGTCGGGCAATTCACTAGCAGACTTGATATCTAGCTCATCGCCGTTAGTTAAGCTCACTTGGTAATCGGTACTTGGGTTGGTGACGATGAGGTCTAGATTGTACTCGCGCTCGAGCCGCTCACGAATGATATCCATATGCAAGAGGCCAAGGAAGCCAATCCGCACGCCGTAGCCCAGCACCGGTGAGTTCTCTGGCTCGAACTGCAGCGCACTATCGCTCAAGCTCAGCCGCTCAATCGCCTCCTTCAGGTCATTGTAATCTTCGTTAGATACCGGAAAGAACCCTGCGTAGACGAAGGGCTGGACTTCTTTGTAGCCAGGGAGAGGCTGGACGGTAATAGTATTGTTGCTATGGATTTTTTCGTTTTTCATTACTATCGCTCATGATTTATTTTGCGCATAAATATACTAATGATTCTGTGTCATTATATCATTTATTTACCGAGGGCAGCGCGGATCATTGCCTGCTGGTGAGGGCTATAAAAATCACACACTGTCTTGCCACGCCTGCATGGCAGCGCCAGACCAAAATCTTCTGGCATATCATTGCTCAGCTGCTGAATAGCATGTCGAATCCTTTTGTGGTCAACAGATATTTCCTCGATAAGTTCACTAAATATCATATACCCCTCTGGTGGAGTACGATAAAACCCTCTCGCGACAAGGCTCTCATGTATCAGACGAACGTGTTCTGGAGAAAATACCATAGAGTATTTCTTAACCTCCGGCGTGTCTTGATACCCCTCCACTGCAATACCCACTATATCGACTGTTTTCATAATGCTATCTGGTGATACATTGAGAGCATGGCACACCTGCGCCATTGATTGATAGTCCCCCTCTGGTACACGGGGGCGTAGTGCTCCGTATTCCCTGAGGCGTGTTTCTATAATGCGCTGCTGGGCAGGTGAGTACCACTGGCTCGGTCGCCTACCTGGACTCCTATAATACGACCCTTCCAGTGGAGAGCCCATTTTTTCAAGTTGTGTTAATTGCAGTGTTATAGACGCATAGTTTACTCCAAATGCGTTTGCCATATCTTGCACTGTCATGTACTCTGCTGGTGGTGGCGATGTAAGGATGCCGCGCTCTACAAGATCTTGTTGAATAATTGTCGCTTGCTGCTCGGTGAATAGCGGCTTGAGGTGACCACGCCATGGATACATTGCAACGTCGCCAAGTGACGGTAGGACGCGTTGATACGCGCGCTCAACTGTACGGATATTTACTCCAAGCTCACGGGCAAGAGCGCTGGTTGTTTTGTCTTGATCTTGTGATCGATAATTTGGTTTGAGATACTTTGCCTCACACGGGCGAGTAGCACCATCATCATAACCACCGAGTGCCATCGTAATATTTTTTACAAAATTCTTATTCGTCCGCAATGCCGTTCCGCAATCAGGCTGCTGAGCGATAAGTGCTGTGAGCTCACGCTTCGTCCGGTTACAGAGTGGCTCAGCGCCGTTCTGCTGCTGCAGGAGTTGCTCGGTCTTTTGTGTATCAAAGACATATGTCGCATTGCCATACTCATCACATACCAATATTGTGCGATTCAGCGAGGGTACGACTACCTCATAGTATGGTAGCTGACGTATCATAGTGGGGTCTACACTACCCTCAGTAATCATCACTTCATCTGGGCTATCCAGCGTAACTTCAAACTCATTTGCTAATAAGAACAGGATTGTCTTGAGTTTGGCCTGGGTCTTTGGTCGCTCATGCGATCCAACGTCTCTACTCACCCCATTTGGGCCACTTGGCTGCATGTCTGGTGGGACTATCACCAAATGAGACGTCGCAACTGCTGCAATACGCTGGTCGATTGCCCGTAGCTCAGCATCCTTCTCGCTGAGATGATCAAGTACCTCTGCTGTATCATCAAGGCCATAGTAATGGAGCGCGGCATCCTCTGTCGCTGCATGGGTCGGCTGGGCGATAGTCGGCTGATGACTATATGCATCCTCTGCCGATTCAATTAGTTCGATCACCTCACTCAAAGCATGCTCAGCATAGCTATCAACCGTACTCACTGTCAGTGGTTGGTTAAGAATTTGGTCCATCCGACCCACAAAGTTTAGAGATGATGTTTGATGACGCTGTTCCATGGTTGTTTTGGTAGTACTACACTATAACTTCTAAATGATATGATGGGTTACTGTGTGAGTACTTATACTATACTAGCGTGGCGTTATGATGTCAAAAAGCATGCCCTTTCCTTATCAAATCTTTGCCAAGATATATATTTATCTTCCATCGTCTCGCGTCCTGCCTATAAGGTAATAATATATTGATTGGAAATTGTATTCGAAAGTCGCAAAGTGAGGTGGATCACTCAATAATTACTGTAATACACTCGATGTATCCCTGATCTCACCCTTGGAACTTGACATATATGACTAAGCATGCATAATAACAGTATGAACGAGCTTTTACCCAAAAACGGCAACCCGGACATTGGTCACGAATATACCGATCGGGACGACGAGATTGTTAATGACGCCCTCGATCTTCTACGGATACATTTTGAGTTTTCTACCCCAGACTTAGCTGGTATTAGTATGATCTTAACACCAGATAAAATGCCACACGAAGCTGTAGTCAACCGAATTGTCAGCGACTGGGAAGGCACGTCTACAGAGGATTGTGAACGCAAAGCGTTTTTATTCAATGCCGAAGAAATGTTTTTACCAGATGGACATCCAGAATCGTCACACGCAGAACCATATAGCACCCTACAAAGAGCAGCAAGAACCCTACACCAACAACACCGTGAACAATATAACCTCTGTGATGGTCAACCAAATAGCTCAGTTAATGGAAGCTTGATGATAATCGACATTCCACACCCAGCTGCCTACGGAATGGAGATACCACCAGCAGAGTTGCGAGAGTTCTTTGTTCAGTGTTCTTATGATACTTTAGGAGGAAATCTACAAGGAGCCCAAAACCCAGATCACGATACAGTATCAGTGGTAATAGTTGCTCCATCAGCGTTTTCTGCGGTAGCTGCAGAGAATGAATCACTATGGTATTGCCTAAACCACTATGGTGGCACAGAGATTAGACCTACAGAATATCTGCACTCAGCAACCACAAAAACACAGTAATACATCATCAAACTTTCCTAACCGCATAATAACTACATTAGATATTCAAGTGCTTTCAACTGCTGGACTTGCTTTGATGATATACCACCAACCCTAAAGTTAACGACACTTACACCTACATTAAGTCTCTCAAACTTACCTGAGCCAACTTACTACTGTCTTTGCGCAGAACTCTTTTGTAGCCTCTGGTAAATTAGATAAATCTGGCTGTACAGACTGATACTCTTTATATCTCCTATCAAACTTTGTAGTACCCGTGCAGTCGTGTGATTTGGCGTAGCCATTGTTCTTGACTCGCAATTGTGAGATACAAGCCCACCTTAGTGGCTAAAGAAACTATTTCTATTTATCTGAGACGCTCCGCACAAAAGCCGCTTTACCCGCCGTATATGTCTCTCTGTTGTGTCGATACTGCTGCGCCAGCTCATGTTTGAGTTTGGTATACTTCTCACGCAAGACACGGCTACTCCGCAGGCGATCACGAAAGATAATCCTTGGCGACGGCATCGTCTCTACCTGCTCGACATGGAGATGGTACTTCTGTTGCAGCGGATTATCTACGTCATACCCTTTGCCAAACTCCATTGTCAGTTCCGTCTCAGCATTAGTCATATTTTCGTAGCCAAGCGGGCGAAGCCTCTCTATCAGCCGCTGCTTTGCTCTACTATCAAGCTTGTTCACAAGGAGTAGGCTATCAATAATTGGTTTGGCTGCCAATCCCGGCACCGCTGTGCTACCAATATGCTCGATGACAACCTCATCACCCAGCACACCACTTACCCGCGCTGCCTCAGCCATGAATAACTGTGGCCATCGTTCATCATATGGCACTACCTCTATCGGAAAGAGCTGGCCAATTTCTTCTGGTGCCATGGCGTCGAATTTGCTCATCGTGGTTATCTCTCTATGTGAATATATTCCCCTTCATGTAGTCGCACTGTTGGCACCGCAGGAAACGCCGCCGCAAGCGCATCGGTACTTGCAACAGTACGCCGCTCTGCAGGATTATCGGCATTATAGTGGACAACAACATTCATTGGTAAGATGGCCGAACCAGTATCAATCCCTTGATGACTCAAAAAATGCCGTGCAAGATAGTTCGCTCCAGCCGATGAGCCAATATAAACTTTGCCACGCAGTAGTCGCTCTACCTCTGAGAAGTCATGAAGTTCTTGCAATAGTCGGGTTGTTCTAGCACCGTGAACGTAGATAATATGAGCGCGTCGAACTTGCTCAGCAAAACGGCTTTTGATTGCCAATTCTCGTTTCGCCACAGGGAGATATTGATTATACCAGCCTGCCCAATCATCAAACTTCTGTCGCCATTCTTCATGCGGGCTAGCAAAGAACACATCAAGAATCCTAAGCTCATCTTTTCGTCCTGCAAAGAAATCTTGCAAATAGCTACCAAAATTACCCACCCAACGCTCTGCGCCACCACAGAGGATATATGTCGTTTTTGTTAGCTTCACTCCCTATCGCCTTCCACCATCAACTGGTATTACGGTGCCCGTTATATACTTTGCTGCATCACTCGCAAGAAAGACGATAACTCGCGCAATATCGCGAGGGTGAGCAATACGACCAAGAAGAATCTGCTTTTTAGCGTCTGCTATGACATCGCTCGGGAGGTCTTTATTCATGTCCGTGTCCACCCAACCAGGAGCGACACCATTCACTCGTATATAGGGTGCATACTGCGTAGCAAGTGTCTTTGTTATTGATTGAACCGCCGCTTTGCTAGCAGCATAGTCTATATTGTCAGGATAAAAATCAAACATCCCGGCTGTCGATGCGACATTGATTATAGATCCTTGGCCGGCAGTTTCTTGTATCATACGCCCAAAGATCTTCCCCGACAAAAGAACACCATAGACATTTGTATCAAAAATCGTTCGATAGTCCGCAAAAGTATGCTCTTTATATGGTTTGTCGATAATAACTCCTGCGTTATTAACAACGACATCAAGCGACGAAAAAGTACTTTCTATGCGATCCACCATAGCTTGCACCGCAGCTTCATCAGATACATCAGCCTGAATTGCGATAACCTTCACTTTGTAACGATTACTCATCTCATGAACTATCTTTTGTACACTATGCTGGGCAGATGATTTATAATTCATAACCACATTCGCCCCAGCATGAGCAAACTCTTCAGCAGTTGCACGCCCGATACCTCTTACAGCTCCCGTTATAAGTACTGTTTTGCCCGCCAATCCATCCATTGCTATGCTACCTCTCCCTTATTTCTATCAATGAAATCATTGCAGTATAGATACCGTAATAACACCATCGCAATTCTATCCTCGCGCATGTCACCTTTCAAAGCCATTTCGCGCACCTCATCATACGAGAACCACAGGTCTGTCTGAATCACTTCACCGTCCTCAAGTTGCTGTCCATCATCACTTTTTGTAAAATTCGTTGCAACAAATGTATATAAATCCCACCTCACCGTCGCACCAAGTGTCGAGGTATGAATAAGCTGCGGGTCGACAATCGTGTAGCCTGTCTCTTCTTGTACCTCATGCACAGCCTTCGTCGTCGCGGCTTGAACTATGTCAACATGCTGGGCGCGAGCAGCTTGGTAGTCAGCACGTGAATCAAACACCTTACCCCCTGGCAGGCGATAATCATATCCATCCAGCTCATGACGAAATTCGCAGGTGAGCAAGATTTTGCCACTGTTTTGATCATCAAGTATAATGCGCACGCCTGGCGCTCGCACCACTCTTTCCCAGCCCTTGTCATTATGTTGGACATCGAACATCATGCCTGCAAAAGCTGTGTGCCAGCCCATTTTTGCTTCACCTTCACCGTTATGTGCTGTGTTCTTTTCTGTCAGAAGTCTTTCTTGCGTCATACCGATCCTCTACTAGGCAAAGTGTTACCGTTCCTCTATCATCTGCACCACACCCGTCTCGTTATACCTCTGGTAGGCAGTGAGAATCTGGCGTGTGGCGTCATTCGTATTGAGCTGTAACGCTTCGTCTAGCGAGAACCACTGGCCTGTCGCTACTTCCTCAGTATCGGTATGCGATGCCTCGCTTTGCCATTGCTTGAGGCAAAACACCACGGTAAAGGCTTGCGTGTCACCATCGGGATAATGATACACTCGTCCTGGGCCAGACTGCGTCGCAAAGAGCTCAAGGTCGCTGGCGCGCGCAGTGATTCCTGCTTCTTCACGTAGTTCATGTAGTGCCGCGCCGGTGTAGCTATCACCCTCCTCGACGTGGCCGCCTACTGTGCTCCAGCGGTCGAAGGCTTTGGCGTAGATGAGTTTGACACGCCCTGCTTCATCAACCGGCAAGACATCAACAGTCGTCGTAAGTAATTTCTTATCCCCAACCTTCTGGCGCAACTGCCACACATATGAGCCAACGTACCCCATATTCATTCTCCTTTCTCTGCCGCCAGCAGATGATCAACGGTACTTTCTATTATGATTTTAGCATATTCGTTGAGGATGAGGCGGCTAGCTCCACACTACTCGTCCGCACGAGAGTCTCCTGCTTGCTGGAGAGTACTGGCGAGCAAAGCCCAGGCAGCGAGCATGGCGTAGTTGGTGATTGCGCCAGTAGCGACCATGCGGTGGATGGTGGTAATTGGCAGCCACTCAGAGATAATTTGCTCGGTATCATCCGGCCGGTGTTGGTGGTTTGCCCCAGCATATTCGCCGTAAACCACATGGAGCTTCGCGCTGGTGCGACGATTATCAGCATAGAGCCAACCACACGCTCGTACACCCGTCATAATAACGCCCGACTCCTCAGCCAGCTCTCGCTGCGCCGCCGCGCACACATCCTCACCCACTTCGATCTTCCCGCCCGGGAACTGATACAACACCTCATCCACCGGATACGAATACTCTTGCTGCACCAAGATATTGTCACCTCGGCGACACACTACGATTACCCCACCATGCCCGTGGTAGGGATAATGAACATATTGGATTGTCTTTCCATTTGGCAGCTCCACTGTATCTTCTGCGACGGTAAGCCGAGGATGCTCGAAGAGCATCCTCGACGATAGCATACGCCATTTTTGCAGTTGATGTGACGACATTGTTGGTAAGATATGGATAATAGCTTTACCTATTTGACCCTTTCTTAATAAAATTCATTTTCTTAACCTTAGGGATACGACGACGAGACAACACTGTAACCAGCCACAAACAGCCACTACATAAAACAAATCCAATTGTCGCAGGGGCAATCACCGCCAGACCAGCTTCACCAGAAAAAGTTATACTCCATAGTAATTTACCGGCAGCCATGAACGCCATGACTGCCACACCCAGCCAGATATTTCGCCACCACAATGCCGCTGCTAAAGCACTAAAGGATAATGGTATAAGCAATGTGAGGAAAATCTTACGTAATGTCCATTCACCCTGTAGGTACTGCTGCTCAACTTGCAAAAACTGTTGCACCTGTGAATTCGTTTCACTGGGCGCAGCAAACCACCCCATGCTGGTCAAGGTCAAGAATATCACCATCATTATCCCTGCCCAGCTCCGCCGATACGCGAACCAACAAAATGGTATCAAGAACAACGGACGGATATACCAGCTCAGCTGATTATGGTGCCGCTGCCACAGCCAATCCCAAAAACTCGGAGTAGTAAATGCCACGGCGATAAATAGCATAATTAGGCCAGCAAACAAGATGGCGATGAATTTGTCGTACTTTTTTATCGCAGCCATCATACAGTAAACTATAGCACATGTTATAACTACTCAAAGTATTTCTTGAGTGTCACCGTATCACCCACCCGCGCCTCACGTGTTGTTTTCAAGTTAGTGACGATGTAGCCGATTTCGCCGGTGCCAAGCAGTGGATCAGACTGCATAGTTGGGCTGAGATGTCCCACTTCCAGGGCGAGACCGCGGGCTCCGGTAGCCATCATGGTGATGTCCGCACCTTTAGGTATCGTGCCGTCTACCACTCGCACATAAAGAATAACTCCACGGTAGTCGTCATAGTAGCTATCAAAAATCAGGGCGCGGGTTGGTATGGCCGGCCTATCACTGCCCTGCGCGGCCATACGCTCAGCCTGCACCGCCAGTGGTGATACCGGCGCCGGAATACGCTCGACGATAGCCCGCAGCACCTGCGGTACATTCTGCCCAGTCTTAGCCGAGATATGAATAATATCGCTTTCATCGCAGCCGAGCAGATTAATCACCTGCTTGGAGACGCGTGGCACATCGGCTGCTGGCAGGTCAACCTTGTTGAGCACCGGGATGATCGTGAGGTCCTGCTCCATCGCGAGATACACATTAGCGAGCGTCTGCGCCTGGATCCCCTGGCTGGCATCCACCACCAGCACCGCGCCTTCGCAGGCCTGCAAGCTGCGCGATACTTCATAGCTGAAGTCAACATGGCCAGGGGTGTCGATCAGGTTGAGGTCGTAGGTGCCAAGCTGAGGCACGGTATCATCGCTTTGGTTTAGTTTCGATGCTGACCCGCTCGTTGCCTGCGCACTGGTAGGGTTTGTATTGTCCGCACTATACTCATACTTCATCCGCACCGGGGCGAGCTTGATCGTAATTCCTTTCTCGCGCTCCAGATCCATACTATCCAGCAATTGCTGCTTCATATCCCGCTTGGTAACGGTACCTGTCAGCTCCATCATGCGGTCAGCCAGGGTGCTTTTGCCGTGGTCGATATGGGCAATGATGCAGAAATTACGGATATGTTCCATACGCTAGCGTTTCCAGTTCCAGCCAAGGTTAATCCGTCCAAAGAAGATCTGCCGCAACCGATTAAGCACTGGCTCGGCCTCTTTAAGCCTCAGCCGCCGGCTGAACCATATATAAACCGCAAAGCTCACTATCGTGATCATAATAAATTTCGGGAAAGCAAGGAAGAAACTCTTATCGTTTGTGCCAAAGGGGATCATTACCACGCTCAGGTAAGCAGCTAAACCAGTTGGCACCGCAGCGATAACCATCTTGTAGATACTATTAACGAAGCTGCGGTCAAACAGCTTCGGCATGCGCCGCCCCATGAAGAAGAAGAGGATAATCACCTCTACAACGGCAGTGATAGACTGTGCCCAAGCCAAGCCATAGCCCGGGTTTTGGTTCTTCGACCAGAGATTTACCAGGATAATCGCCAGGATAATGTTAAACCCAATCGCAAAGAACGAGATATAAAGCGGCGTCTTGGTATCCTGCTGCGCGTAGAAGCTACGTGCTGCAATATGATAAATCGTGCGGAAAAATATCGTCAAAACTAGCACTCCAAGAAAACCCGATATCACTGCGTCACCCCGGTTATGAATAAAGCTCACCACATAACCCCGTGCAAAGTAGGTAATAACCGCCACTGGCAGCGCTAACCAAATAATCACTCGGATCATTGCCTGTAATTCCTTACGGAAGAGATCCTCGCGCCCCGCCCCAAGGTGTTCCGTCATTTGCGGGAAGGCGGCATTGCTAATTGCCACACCAATCAAGTTCACTGGCATCAATGACAATGCCGACGCCTGTTGGTAAGCCCGCACCGTCCCATCAGCCATGCGCGAAGCGAGGTTTGTCTCCACAAGACCATTAAGATAGTCGATCCCTTGGTCCAGTGAGCGCGTTCGCAGCAGACGCAGCACCTGGCGAAAGCTCTTGTTCTTGCGCTTGATCATAAAGCGATAGTCAAAGTCTAAGCCAAGCAGGCCAATCGAGCTAACAATCAACTGTAGCACCGAGCCTAGCACCACACCTAGTGCTACACCCATAATGCCACCCTCAAACACTTGCCAGCCAAAGATATTAATACCGTTCGTAAAGAAGGTTGCACCAATGATGATACCAATATTGTAGATCGTTGGCGCCAGCGCATAGAAGGTAAAGCGCCCAATCGCCTGCTGCATGCTCGCAATGACGGTAGAGATAGAGAAGAGGAATGGATTGACCGCAATCACGCGCATCATACTCACTGCCAGGCTCCGCCCTGACTCGCTGAGCCCCGGCCCTACCACGACATTCACGAGCGGCTCAGCAAAGATCATAATCAAAATACTCGCCGCTAAGGTCGTGAGCGCTAAGAAGTTGATCAAGCTCGAGCTCAGATCCCACGCCGACTGCTTATTGCCTGATGCCAAGCGCTGGTTAAACACCGGTATAAATGACACACTCAGCGCCCCAGACACCAACACAAAGAACATGAAGTCGGGGATAGTAAAGGCTACGGTATAGGCATCAGCACCCACTTTGTAGGTGTCGTAATACATACCATTGATGAGCCGCTCACGATACATCCCTAAGACGCTCGATAGTAACGTCGAGCCTGCCAGTAGGGCAGCAGCATTCTTTATGTTTAGTTTGCTATTTGCTTTGGCGACGACTGAGCGGACACGCCGACGATTTGCTCCATGTGCCACTGGTACCTCCCTGCTCCTAGTGGAGCTTGGCCTCCGTTGGCAAGGTGGCATCTGCCATCGCAGCCTTAGCTTCGTCTTCTTCGAGTGTTTCGTGAACAAGCAGCTCATCTTTGAGCTTCTCAAGCGCTGGGCGGTTGTGCGAGAGAACTATCTCAGCACGGCGAGAAGCTTCTTTGATAAGCGCCTCTACCTCGTGGTCAATCGCCTCAGCAGTCGCATCACTATATGGCCGCTCGTGAGTAATCTTATCGAACACCATACCACCGTTATCTTCATGGAAGACTTGGTCGCGGAGCTTTGCACCCATGCCCTGCTCAATAACCATATCACGGGCAATCTCCGTCGCTTTGCGCAGGTCACTGCCTGCCCCAGTTGTAATGCCATCATCACCATAAATCAATTTCTCGGCAATCCGCCCACCCATCGCCCGGGCCAGAATATCCTTAAACTCGTATACATTGGTGTAGCTTTTGTCTTCTGGGGGTAAGAACCATGTCACGCCGCCCGTACCACCACGCGGGATGATGGTCACCTTATGTACCGGATCGCTATCCGGTAAGACATGCCCCACAATAGCATGACCCGCCTCGTGATACGCCGTGAGTTCTTTCTCATGGTCGGTCATTACCTTGGCTTTGCGCTCGGGGCCAATCGCCACCTTCTCAAAGGCCTCGGTCAGGTCTTGATTAGTGATCGTCTTCTTGCCGCGGCGCGCTGCAATAATCGCTGCTTCGTTGGCCATGTTTGCGAGGTCGGCACCACTGCTACCGGCTGTCTTGGCAGCAAGCTTGTCGAGGTCGACCGACGCATCGGTTGGTTTGTTCTTGAAGTGCACCTTGAGGATTGCCTCACGGTCTTTGCGCTCGGGTAGGCTAATCGTCGTATGGCGGTCGAAGCGGCCCGGGCGCAACAGTGCTGGGTCGAGCACATCGGCTCGGTTGGTTGCCGCTAGGATAATCACGTTTGTATCAGCCTCAAAGCCGTCCATCTCTACCAAAATCTGGTTCAGCGTCTGCTCGCGCTCGTCGTGGCCACCGCCCATGCCAGAGCCACGTTTACGTCCCACGGCGTCAATCTCATCAATGAAGATAATGGCTGGCGCATTCTTCTTGGCCTTAGCAAAGAGGTCGCGTACTCGGCTTGCCCCCACACCAACAAACATCTCCACAAACTCTGAGCCGCTGATAGAAAAGAACGGTACGTTAGCCTCGCCTGCAACCGCTCGCGCCAACATCGTTTTACCAGTACCAGGGTTACCAACAAGGAGAATCCCTTTAGGAATCTTAGCGCCGAGGCTCTGATACTTCTTGGGGTGCTTGAGGAAGTCCACCACCTCTTGCAAATCTTGCTTGGCGTTTTCATTACCCGCAATGTCATCAAATACTACCCGCTCTTTATCAAGGCCATACAGCTTGGCCTTACTCTTGCCAAAGCCCATCGCTTGGCTATTCTGTCCCTGGGCTTGGCGCATCATAAACATAAAGAGAACGCCAAACAATACGACCGACAGGACAATTGGTGCGAGATTCCAAAACAATAGGCCCGTCTGTGACTCATTTTGCACCTTTACCTCTGTTTTGTCGTGCTTGAGTCCTTGGGTATAGATAGTGCCATTCTCTTTGAGACTACGCTCGGTCGGCTTGGACTGGCCTTTGGGTGTAACAGTCAGCTCATTACCTTGGATCTCGATCTTGGCAATTTTGCCATTATTTGCTCGATTCACCACGTCTGAGAGCGGCACATCCTTAAGGTTAGCCTGCGGCGAATTAATAGCCCAAAATGCCAGCACACCCAGTACCACAATCGCCCAAAACAGCCCTAGACGCAGGGCATTGGTCGCTTTCGACGGTTTTTTATTCATCAGGGAACTCACTCCTTTCGTTCGCTTGCATTCTCACACAGTAATCTGATCTATTGTACCACTTCTACAGTGAATTGCCGAGGGCTAAACTGCAAATACACGCCATCGCCCACCACGTGGCGGCTGCCTGGACGAGCAGTCTTGATGGCTAGTACCGCACGCTCAAGCCGCGGACGGGTTGGGCGCGGCGCACCTGCCCACATAATCATCGCACCCAATAGTTCCTGAGCGCTTGCTTCGTCAATCATAATCAACCCATGGCGCTGGGCCGCAAACTGCGGCAAGAGGTGTTGCACTTCATCATTAATGGTGTGGCGCAGCGCAAGTTGCCGATCCCGCAGCGCGGTAATCTGCGCCGCCTGCTCTGCCGTAAGGAGCCGCTGAATGGAGCGCCGCAGCCGATTGCGCGTGTAGCGGTCACTCGCATTCGTCTCATCTTCTACCCATTCCAGGTGATGAGCCAGTGCATAGGCACGGATATCTGCCTTGCGCCAGCCCAGTAGTGGCCGCTCCACCCCGGGGCGGTTCAGCACGGCCAGCCCACGCCATCCCGTTCCACGTACTAAGTTAAGCGCCACTGTTTCTACTAAATCGTCCAAGTGATGTGCTGTTACCACTGGTGCTTGGTATTGCGCTGCTGTATCGAGCAAAAAATCATACCGAGCCTCTCGCGCTGTCGCTTCGCTCGCATTCGGCCCAAGCTTAAGCTGAGTAGACACAAAGGGTAGTCCATAGCGCGCCGCCAATGCCGCCACAAAGCGCGCATCTGCTGCCGATGCTTCGCCCCGGATTCCGTGATCGACATGCGCCACAATCAACGGCTCCGTCGCCTGCGCCGCCATCACATCCAAGAGCACCACACTATCCACACCACCAGACACTGCAACAAGATATGCCATGGCAATAGTATATTCATTTTGCCAAAAGGAGTAAATACTAGTTTTATTATGCGCAATATGCTAGGCGTAAGACACAAAACAAGCCGCCCGGGAGGAGGAATGGCGGCTTGCATGATAGAGGAGGAGGTAGCGTGTGCTACTACAGGTAGTATGCCCCGTCTTACTTAAATGGAGCTGAAAGTGGACACTCTTTGCTATTTTAGCAATACACCGATGCAAGCCAGCGTGGCAGAGTCTTCACCAGTGAGCTTCTTGTAGGCTCAAGAGTCTCGCAAACTTCTTCGTAATATACTGCAAAGCAATAGGCCACACCCTATGCAATTTGCACCATTATATTCTCTGTTTTTATGAAGAATGCGGTAGTATATTCAATTTTTTCTTTTTCTCCTAATCACCCAGGTTTTAGCAATTTCTACTCTTTTCCTCTATACCGCTCTACTCTCAGAAGTAGCAGAAAATAAAAAAGACTAATCCGATGGTGTCGAGCTATAAGCTCAAACTCCTAGGTTATTAAGAAGACGAAAATACCTCAGCTACAAAACAGATCTCTCTACTTACGCGACAGCTTACTTGCCGCCGTTCGCACTGCTTCGCTCCACGTTAAGAAAACGTGCGGGAGCTCTGCTAACTGCTCAGCAGTAAGGTCGTGCTTGATAGCGAGAGTGACCTCTTGGATGAGCTCACTAGCACGTGGAGCGACGATCGTCCCGCCGAGCAATACCCCTTGTTTGTCGCTAATCAGCTTGACGAACCCCTCGCGGAAGTCACTCGTATTACTGCGAGCAATCATCCCGAGCGGTACCAACACCTTATTAATCTTGAGATCGCGCTTGATACAGTCATCTTCATTAAAGCCCACACTAGCTACCTCTGGATAAATGAAGGTAGCACGCGGCACTAACTCGTAGTCGAGCGTCATTTGCGATTTAGGGTGAAGGATGTTGTGCGCTGTTAGCCGGCCTTCGCTCAAGACGGTGTGGGTTGGCACATCATTACCTAGCACATGGCCCGCCGCATAGATATGCCGCACGTTGGTTTGGAAGAATTGATTGACTTCAACACCACCATCGGGCGAATACGTCACCTCAGCATTATCAAGCCCAATATCAATGGTTGGCTCTGGCTTGGTTGCTACCAAAACACGCTCTACTTCCATCGTCCGCTCAATACCACCACGGATATATTGGACGATCACATTACCACTTGGACCACGCATGAGGGAGCGAATCGTCGTTTGTGTTAGGACTGACAATGGTTGGTCGCGCTGCAAGAGGCTGCTCACTGCCTCACTTACCTCTTCATCCTCAGTCGGCAAAATGCGTGATGACTGCTCTGCCACCGACACCGTGCTACCAAAGGTCGCAAAGAAATGTGCTAGCTCAATCGCCACCGTTGTCGCACCAATGATCAACAGGCTACGTGGCGGGCGACTCAGCTTGAGGGCGGTGCGTGGTGTCAGCCAGTCGATTGTCTCAATGCCCGCAATCGCTGGCTGGGTCACGTGTGCCCCTGTTGCGATCAAAATATGCCCCGCCGTTACTTCATGGTCGCCAATCGTCACGGTGTGCTGGTCGCGTAAAACACCTTTGCCGTAGAATGTGTCAATTCCTTGTTGGTTATAATAGTGCTCGTTATCGCCCGCACCAGTTCGCTCTACCACTGTATTTTTCCAATGCTGGATGGCCGGGTAGTCAAAATCCACTCGCGATGTATCGAGCCCAAACTGGTGGCCCCGCTGGATGCGGTTATAGAGCTGTGCCACACCCATTAGCGTCTTGATGGGGATATCCCCCCAATTGGGCGTTTCACCACCAAATGTATCTGCTTCAATCAGCCCCACCTTCTTATCTGCCCGGGCTGCCACCAACGCTGCAGTACTGCCAGCTGCACCACTACCCAGCACCAACAAATCATAATCGTAGCGTGGTCGTCGTATCATGTGGTGGTTCTCCTTAACTCCTGATTGGGCGTTTCCTCTATTATACCACTGGCCTAGGCAAAAAAGAACGCCAAAACACTCGCTCGAGCCCTAGCCTTCTTACCAATTCTCTGCTATAATGCGTCATGTTTGGCACCGTAGCTCAGCCGGTTAGAGCGCAGGACTCATAAGCCTGAGGTCACTGGTTCGATCCCAGTCGGTGCTACCAGATATGATAGGCGGCGTACGATAAGTGCGCCGTTTTGTTTTTTATTCAAGGCTATAGCCTATTTCGGATGTGCGAGGATGAATAGTAATAGGGATATATTCAAAGCACCTCAGGCGCATCACCCAAGGTGCTTTCGATCGTTTAGAGTTCTACCTCTGCTAGTTTGCTGTGGCGCGCGGCAATGAATGCCCGCAGCTCTGCCATACTACGCGACCGATTCCAGGTGGCGAGTATGGTTTCTTTCGTCTTTTTTCGCATATCTACTCTCTTTTTGTGTTGTCATTATCGACCTACCTCGATCCTAGCATATATACGAACAAAATGCAAACAAATTGTTTCTTATTTACTTTTTACCTTATTTATCCCCGTTATTTACTATTTATTCTAAGAAACTTTGTGTATCGTACTTTGTGCGCCACCTCTGAAGGTCTGTCATTACTTACATTACACCCTCTTTGTCTTTCGGTCTTCACGGTAGAGACAATAGCCGCTAACTGTATTGAAGGCGTGAGCAGTACCTACCAGCTCATGCGCCAGTAATAAATCTCCACCCATTTGAACAAAAAAGTACACTCTACTAGACGCCAGTGGTAAAGGCACCAAGAATAGTTTTGAGGTTAATACTAACCTCATTCCATCTCTACCCTCCCAAGATAATCCAAAGCAAAAACCCTACCACGTGGTAGGGTTCTTACCTTGGTTGCGGGGGCAGGATTTGAACCTGCGACCTGTTGGTTATGAGCCAACCGAGCTAACCGGGCTGCTCCACCCCGCGTTACGGTTCTTATTCTACCAGTGATGAATGCCAATTGTCAAGGATTTACCACCTGAATATCAAGATTTCCGCTCCCCCGCTTGTTATTTATCCTTTTGCTGAGCCTGCTCAGCTGCACCACCAAAGAGGAAGGTCACCCACTGCTCGAGGTTGCTACTCTGTATATCGGGGTTAGCAGGCTTGTCGGTTGGTGGATCGTGCGCCTCAGAGCTATTCTTGGGCAGCACGATCACCTTCTCGCCAGGTGCCACCAAGCCAAGTTTCTCACGAGCAGCAAGCTCTTTATATTCGTCGCTCTCGCGGAAATTCTTTTGGTATTGCAGCGTTTGCGTCTCAAGCTCGGTGAGGACAAGCTGCCGCCGCTTCGTCTCCAGCTCGCGCTGCTGCGTGTAGTTCTGCTGGAGACGTGCTACCGACTGCCAGGCAAGGTATGTCGCAATCACGAGCGCAAGCGCCAGCACAATGGTATTGAGCTGGAGATAATCATGCTTGATCTTGTAGATGATGTGGCGCTTGGTGGTGTCGCTGAGCACAAACTTCATAGGCTTCTATTATACCGTAGACTGCGCAGTTACTGCAAAAGCTGCGGCCAGCAAAAAACACGCTGCGCACCACAATTTTGGTTAAAAATCGCTCATAGACTTGCCAGGTGTCGACCTCTGTGCTATAACCAATGCAAGATGACATACAAACAACCCTCTCAAGAGGCTGCTCAACAACGCAGCCTAGAATCTTCGACACCACCAAAAACGGTATTTGATGCTGTGACATATGCAGCAGTACGGGTAGGCCAACTAGCGATACAAGACAAGTTATTTGATGACAGCACTATTCCTCATTCGGCCGATCATGAACAAACCGAGCCTATACCCGCAATACATCCCAACACTCATACCACAGGCGACTCTACCTCTGAAACGCAGCCAAAGAGGCCTACATTTGATGATCTCCTTGCCCGACAACGCTCTGTTAATGCGCTTGAGCGCAAACGCACTCGTCATTCTACCCCCGAACTTATCAATGCTTGGCGAGAGCTCGATCACGCCATTGCCAACCATCTCTTTGGCATGTCACCACAAGAATATGAAAAGTGCCGCACTGAAGCGACGGAGCAATTCTATGCAATCGTTGCATATCGCCGAAAAGTACGTGATACTACTAAAGCCTCTCACCCTTCTCAAACCGTTGCTCAGCGCAGCAACAGGCCACGACGCAATGAGATTGACTCGCGCTCCGCTGCTGCTGGCGAAGGCGTCCGGAGCCTTAGTAAACTCGATTACTAGTAGCATATACACCAACAATACGGTATAATGTGGCAAGTGGATCTGGGGGCGTAGCTCAGTGGTCAGAGCAGCGGGCTCATAACCTGTTGGTCGCTGGTTCAAGTCCAGCCGCCCCCACCATTGCAAAGATTAGTCATAGCACGCCCATAGTGGCGTGTTTTGAGTATGCGCAAACGGTATTAATAGGACTATGAGTAACGCAGCTAACCGCATAGACTATATCGAGTTTCCAGCCCGAGATGCTACGAAGTTGGCTACAGTAAAAGCGCTTTTATCTTCAAGACCCAGCAGGTAATACCCTTGCAGCTTGGTTGAAGTAATCACCAGGAATCTTACAATTATATTAACAAAATCATACTATTGCTTATTGCAAAACTTCATTTCATATAATCGTTGCCTTCTGCTATACTACGGCTATGAAGAGCAAAAAATTATCCGACAAGATCATTATTGCATGGCTGGCAGTGCTTACCATCGGTCTTCTATCACTTATCGGCTGGGCTGTAGCACTGCAAAACAACTACCACAGCGCGGTCGACTCGCTTGGTAAGCAAGTGTTTGACCTTCAAGTGCAGCTTAATCAAAAGAATCAGCAGAAATAACCACTATGCCCGTCCTCCATCACATCGCGCTCTCAGTGCGCAGCGCTACTGCAAGCATCCAGTTCTACAAGCGCCTTGGCTTCGCTGAGGCAGTTGTGTGGCATGCACCAGATGGTACATTGAGTATTCATCAGCTGATGAATACTAGTGGTGTAATCCTCGAGCTCTTTGCCTATGCCCACAATACGCACCAACCACAAGCGCAGCCAACAATTGGCAATGATCTCGAAGCAGTCGGCATTAAGCACATTGGCCTCAGTGTTGATAATCTCGATGAGTTTCACACAGCAGCCCTTAGCTGGAGTGAGCCAACTGACATCGTCATGGGGCGAACTGGCCTTCGCTACTGCTTCATCAAAGACCCAGACGGCAACTGGGTGGAAATTGTTGAAGACAAGCGCAACCTCGTACCAGGTATGGCAGTCGTGGATATGTCGTCGTTATAATATTTAGCCAGCAAAGGAGGAATATGTCTCATTCGGTCATACTCACTCAACTCGCCAACAGTGGCTGGACCCAGTGCCCATCAATTGCTCGCGCCTTAGCTGAAGCTGGTATTCCTGTACCAACTGAAGATTATCTACGGAGCGCTTTTGACACATCGGTCTGGGATACGGTTGCAACGCTATCTAGCGATCTGTCACGGCACTTTCAGAGTTACCCCTTCGCTGAGGAGGCTATCTATGGCCCACTCCTAGTGCCGCACGCCCGTTTATTTGATGTGCGCCAATCTCAAAGCAGACATATCCGCAGCAGCCAACCTGAGATAACCAAGCCAGACTTCGTCGACGAGCGTCTTCCTCTTGGCGCTGACCATACTGACCTTGCAGCTCCTTGGACACTCTTTGTCACCATTATCTCTGATGCTGGCCTAGCAATGGGCAGTTACAACGATATCACCGCACAGCCCAGGAATATATACACCGTCAACGGCTCCGACACGCGCCAACTGATGACCCGGCAACTATGGTGTGCGCTCGTCTTGCAAAATCTCCAAGCACCAGACTGCGAACAACGCAAGCGCTGGACGAGTACACTCTTTGTCGGTGAAGCATTGATTGATGGCAACGCTATCTCAGGGACAGTCTTGCATGGCCAGGTGCGCCAACGTCTCGGCAAAGCCACTCGTGGTAGTTCGCCAATGCGCGTTCGTCCAGCACTGCATGTGGGGAGCGCTGCACCAATGCATAACATGTCATATAGCTAATTGCTATTGCTAATACGCAGCTTATGCGCTCACACCTCCTCTCATACTCCTCTTGCTGCGAACGGCGCAAAACGAGAGAAAACCGCAGTTCACGCTGAGCGCCGCTCTCTGGTGCTCTGAGTAGTGCGAGAGCGTACTTCTCTATGCAAACTTAGTTATCGTCACGCGGTATAGGCTCGCGGCTTACTTCATCTCATACTCTACTTGCTTTGTAGCCCTTTCTTGCACTAAGTTCAACAAAAAAGACCCTTCTGTTACAGAAAGGTCTTTTTTCTATATACAAGTGTCCGGGTTATTTGGTTGCTTTAGCGGCCTTCTTGGCGGGCTTTGCCGCGTCTTTCTTGGCAGCAAAGGGGAATTTGTTGCGCGAGTGCTCCTTCACATAGTAGCCCTCAGGCATGTCACACGGCTCACCCTTGCCGTTGTTTGGTGATTTGCAAAAGTAGTAAATCGTCCGCTTTACGCCACCGCGCAATACCGCATCTTTTTGCGTGTGCAAGTAGTATGTAGTACCATTCGAACTAGTATATTCGTAAGCCATAGTGCTCCTCCTATTAGATCTTACAAAACCTAGCCTACATGCTCATAAAATGGATGTCAACACTTTGGCGGCGATTTTTTACAGAGATGACGGCCAAGGGTAAGCAATTTTGTTTTTTGCTTATGGTTATTGTGTATGATAGATATTGGTACGATCTTTGTACGATAAACAGGGGTCAAGCATAAATTTTATGGAGCACCCAGCGAACGCTTGCTCAAGACCATCATGCGTGTTGTACGTGTTGTAAATTATGTTGTAGTTTTTTATTTTTTGGCTATTTATTTCGCTGCTCGATACTGAATGCGTAGCATAATCCGCAAAATAATCATCCCCACAATACGCCCAAGAATGGCCGAGATGACTACGCCAGTAAGGAGAATTGTCCAGCCAGCAAAGTCGGGCGACCATAGTGGTGCACTAAAGTTGTAGTGGTAGAGGCTGGTGTCGGGCATTTTGGCAGTCTGAAGGCCAGCATTGGTGCTACTGAGCTTGCCGAGCTCCTCGTAGACACAGCGCACATAGTCAATCGACCAGCTATGGAACCGTGGCTTACACACTGCATCGGCCTTAGCATTGGCGGTTTGACCAGCACGATTGGTAGTACTCATTGAGGCGTTAAGCGCAGCCTTGACGTCGCGATTGTACTGCTCTTGCAGGTAAATTGGGCCAGTATCTGTATTCATATGGGCAGAGGAATACTGCTGGAGGTCAGCGATGCGCTGGCGAATCTGCTCCATATTACCTGCCTTGTCAGCCGAGAGAACTGCTCGTCGCCGCTCAGTCATCCCCACATTATTGAGCCGCAAAAAGGTTGCCGACAGCACGAGCAGCACCATAAGCAGTAACACCAGGTGCCACATCTTAATGCGCCGGAGTCGCTTCATCGACCGCTTGACTTGCTGTTTGTTTGCCATGCTATGTACCCTACGTATGCCCACTTATGCTTTGGGTCTAGTATAGCATAACCTCAATATTGAACCCAGTAGCGCGAGGTGGAGCAATCACGCTCCTTAGCTACCTCTGGTGGTTTTGTGCCAGAGGCGGTACAATGGAAGGTATGAATATCTACTTCTCTGGAATCGGCGGTGTGGGCCTGGGGCCATTGGCTGAGTTGGCGCACGATGCAGGGCACCATGTGCTTGGCTCGGATAGTCACATTGGACTCGAGACACAAGAACTCGAGCGGCGTGGCATCTCCGTCTCACAAGACCAAACAGGCGAATACCTGGCCTATCGCCATCAACAAACTCCCATCGATTGGTTTATCTATACTGCAGCTTTACCACCCGATCACCCCGAGCTCGTCTTAGCACACCGACTTGGCATCTATACCGCTAAGCGCGACGAGCTCCTCACTTATCTCATCAACGAGAAAGACCTCCAGCTCATCGCCATCGCTGGTACCCACGGCAAGACGACAACAACTGGCCTGATGGTGTGGGCGCTGCGTCAGCTGGGCGAGCCAGTGAGTTACTCGGTGGGTACAACATTGAGCTTTGGTCCCAGTGGCCACTATGTGCCAGGCAGTCGCTACTTTGTGTATGAGTGTGATGAGTTTGACCGCAACTTTTTGCAATTCCACCCTTATCTCACGCTGCTGACCTCTGTTGACTACGACCACCCGGACACCTACCCTACCAAGCAGGATTACACCGATGCCTTCAGCCGCTTCCTCGAGCAGAGCGAATATACCATCATGTGGCAGCGCGATGCCGACGCAGGCGTTGTGCCACCACGGCGGCGGGCGCGTGTCTTGGAAGATGAAGATGTACAGCAATTTACCCTCGCAGGGGCCCACAACCGAGCAAACGCAACACTGGTGGCAACGGCGTGCAAGCAGCTCAGGCTTGGCTCACCCGAGCACATTCGAGCGGCTATCAATACCTTCCCGGGAGTGCAGCGACGCTTTGAGCGGCTTGGGACTGGGCTGTATAGCGATTATGGCCACCACCCGGTAGAAATCGCCGCGACATTGCAAATGGCACGAGAGTTGTCCGACCACGTTGTGCTGGTGTATCAGCCACATCAAAATGTCCGCCAGCATGAGATCCGTCAGCAATACACCGACTGTATGGAGCGCGCCGAGCAAATCTACTGGCTGCCAACCTACCTCAGCCGCGAAGACTCGGCATTGCCTATTCTCACTCCACAGCAACTGACTGAGCAACTAACAAACCGTAGCAACGTCCACTACGCCGAGCTCGATGATACCTTGTGGCACGCCATCCAAACTGCCCGCGCCGAGGGCAAGCTTGTGCTCTGCATGGGCGCAGGCACGATTGATGGCTGGGTGCGGCAGCATCTTGGACGAGGAGGAGCATAATAATCATGGAGCGTCCACCAGCAATCACAACAATCCTCTTCGACGTTGGCGGTGTCCTGATCAACAGTTATGATTATGTGACCAATGATGTACGCCAAGCACTTGGTAATCCAGATGGCTTCGACCAGCGTTGGCCAGCTGCAATTCATCGCTACGGCAGCGGAGAGACTAATCGTGCTACATTCTGGCGTGAGCTTGGCTGCAACCACCCAACGAATGCACAGCAAGATAGCATTGTCAAAGGTTTTCGCGAGACACTCACAATTCGCAATCAGGTAATGGAATACGCTGCCCACCTGGCGATACAAGGCTTACGCGTTGGCATCCTGAGCGACACCATCCCGGAGCATGCCGAAGTGTTACGGCAGAGTGGTGTGTACGACGAAGCTATCTTCGACCCCTGTTTGCTCTCCTACGAGACAGGCCACCGCAAGCCAGCACCCGCCACATACATTCACGCATTGGGACATCTGGGCTTACATCATTGCCCAGAGTCCGTACTGTTTGTTGACGATCGGACGAAGAATATCGCCACTGCCGCCGCAACAGGTATGCACACCGTTCACGCTGTGCAGCGCGCCACTCAAGCTGAGACCGAAGCTGCTATCATCAATGACATCGCTGCGAAGCTTCGGTCGTAATAATCAATGGGTGCATCCATACTCAACCAGTCTGAAGTATTATATTTCTTACCGGTCATCCCCACTACCCCGCAGCTGACCACGCTGTTGGCGGCTGGCGAGCTTGGCGTTGTTGCGCTGAGCGACTTCCTCAAGGCTCGAGCCAAGCAGGTGCGCCACCGCCGTCACATACCACAAGATATCACCCAACTCTTTGATAATCGCTTGCTTGTCTAACTCTGTTATCTCACCCTTCTGGTCACGCAGTAGCTTCTTGAACTTCTCGAGCACCTCGCCCGATTCACCACCCAGGCCTAGCACCATACCCATCAGTTGGGCGTTGGCATCACCGTAGGCATAGTCACTGCTCAGGGTAGTGATTGCTTGCTGTGCGTAGTCGTCGATCTTCATATATCCTCCTTGTTATTGATCCAAAATGTCGTCAAACTCCTCAAAAAAGTACGGGTCGCGAAAGAACACCCGCGCTACAATCTGCTCCACTGCCGGTGCAAGCGCGTACTGCGCCAGCTTGTGTGGGCGCGCCCAGACGAGCCGCTCATGCGGAGTGATATCATCAGTCGCCCCATAAAACACATGAGCCAGTGTGGTTGAGAGAATCGCTTTGTCTGCCCAAACACGAATATAGCACTCGCCCGCATGCCGTAGCGCGAGATCCATAGTGCCAAGCTTTTCCGCTGCTTCGCGTTGAGCCGCCGCTTGGATAGATCTATCATCGATATGGAGCTTGCCGTAAGGGAGCGTCCAGGTATCGATGTAGGGCTGCTTGGTGCGCTGCTGCAGCAAGACGTCACCATTACTATTTTGCACCACTAGCATAGTTACGATTTTAGGTTGGGTCCGAACCAGCATAGTGTCTGTGCTCACCCGATCGACATACGCCAAACCACGCGGCGCTAGGCTATAGCCACCCGGCACCTTTTGAACAAGCCGGTGCTGCAGCAGCACCTTGAGGTGATAGCTAAAGAGATTGGTATCCACCCGCGGTGGGCGCAGATCACGAAAGCGAGCCACTTTGCGATAGCACAACACACTGAGAATCCGCCTTTGGATATGGTGGTTAATCGTATTTTGCTCAAACATATTTGACTCAAACTATCCTATCTATCCATATTTACTATAGCACGCTATGGTAGTGATATGAATAACCTGCCATACAATAGTCACCACAATAATAACCAATATAATCACACGCCAACGACTTGGCTGCCAGAACACAATTATCCACCACACACGTCACACGAACGAGGTATCACACCATCACCAGTCCAAAGTCAGCTGTGCCATATTGCACTGCAGAGTATGGAGATAAGCTGTGATTTGGCCGATGTAGTGCGCGTGCCACGCCGGCCCGGTGGCGAGCGCGAGAATGACGCAGAGCATAGCTGGTCGCTTGCCGCCCTTGCGCCAGAATTACGTGCCTGTCTCTATCCGCAGTTGGATAATGATACAGTGCAGCAATTTGCAACTGTCCACGAGCTGCTCGAGATTGCCACTGGCGATGTCGCAACGTTCGACCTTACCCCTGTGCAACTTTCCATCAAACAACAAAACGAGCAACAAGCAGCCCACACATTATTACAGCGCCTTCCGCCCGTTATGCGTCAGGGGCTAGAGCGCTACGAAGCACAAAACACACCCGAAGCACGCTTTGTACGAGCAGTCGATAAGATTCTTCCAGTAGCGATGGATATTGTTGGGCAAGGGGTGCGGGTAGTCGAAGAGGACTATGGCATTAAAAATCTTGCTGAATTGCAAGCAGCACACGACAAGCTCATCGAGAGCTTCACTCAGCGATTTGGCACAGAATTTCCTGAGCTTGCTGAGCTGTATGCAAACCTCGCTTATCATTTTGAGACATGCTATGCACAAGAAAAATCTGCCAACATGATGAGTTCTCACGTCCCTGAACGCCCTAATCAGCTCAAAGAAGTTGAGCGTAAATTTTTAGTCAATCTTGATAAGATACCAGCAGATATTGACTCATATGATCATATCGACATCAGTCAGGGCTATCTCGCGCACAGCAGCGATGGATCGGAGACACGCGTCCGGCGTTTTGGTGATAGGCAACGTTTTGAGCTCACAGTAAAATCGGGTGGTACTGTCGTGCGAGATGAGCAAAATATCATTATTAATGAAGCAACCTTTGCTTCGCTATGGCCACTCACCAAGGGCAAGCGCATCGAGAAAACACGCTACTATGTGCCCTACACCGACCCTGATAGTAACGAGCATACAATCGAACTTGATATCTACCACGGCAACCTTGAGGGAAAGCTCGTCACCGCTGAAGTTGAGTTTCGTGGCCGCGAAACCGAGGCGACACTACGTGCTGAAACATTCTGCCCTCCCGAGTGGTGCAGCACAGATATTAGTTATGATCAACGCTACAAAAATAACGCACTAGCGAGCCAGCAACATGGCATACTAGAGCTCAGTCAGGTGAGTATGTAATCTTGCCACGGAATGGTACTACTGGCCATTACCGGTCGTCGCACGCACGCAGCCAATCGCTTTCCCCTCACTCATCCAGCGCTGTTCGTAGGCGGTGAGCGTCTTGTATTCATCAGGTAGTGACGACTCGTGGAGATCGAAAGATAATTCGCGAATCGACCACTCTTGAGTGACGAGCTGCTCCAGGCTCCAGCAAAAGAAATCACGATCGTCATGCTTGAGTAAAAGCGAGCCACCAGGCCGCAACAGCTGCTCGTACTGGCGCAAGAATGTTGGGTGAGTAAGACGCCGGCCAGCGCTGCGCCGCTTAGGGAATGGATCAGGAAAAGTCACCCACAACTGCTTGAGCGAGTGAGCGGCAAAGAGCTCGCCAATCTGATCGGCCCGAGCCCGCACAAACAGCACATTGGTGATGCCACGCTCGAGCGCTGTGTATGCACCTTTTTGCAAGCGATCACCCTTAACATCCAGTGCCACAAACACCTCATCCGGGCACTGCGCCGCTAGCTCCACACTAAACATCCCGGTACCAGCGCCAACCTCGAGCACCGTCGCACTCTGCCGCACCTCTGGTGTTGCCTGGCACCATTCGTCGTACTCGTAGCAGTTGGTGGCGTTATGGAACTTAGCAAAGCGATATTTCTTGCGTTTGCGAGTGATGATAAATTGCTGAGGGTCAAGATACGTCATGAGTCTATTATACCTGAATCACATGGCCTCTTTCGCGGGTGACCCCACGCTCCACGTTATTTGGGTGAGGTATGAGAATTCACTATTTGTCTAGCATGTTTTTCACTCGAGTAAAGAGAATCTCTCTAAAAAATGTTGTAATACTTACATCACTAGGTAAGCTTCTAACTTTTTCTCAGGTTATTATGCCCTACCTGAGCCGCTCCACTACCCCACCCGGCAACACTCGCACCAAGCGTGATGGTGGCGTATCAGTCGGCACAGTGCCGCCATCATAATAGTAATCGACACCATCACCAAAGTAGGCACGAGCCTCGGCAATAGTGCGAGCGGGCAGCTGCCCCTCGAGGTTGGCACTGGGAGCGATCAACGGGCCAGTCTGACGCAAGACCGCCTGGAGCCACGGCAGCTGCGGCTGGCGATAGGCCAGCATATCATTAGCGCGGCGTAACCACTGCGGGGCATGGGGCGAATCGAGCAAGATACTCGTGGGCTGAGAGGTATCAAGCGACGGTAAGGTGGGTACATCGGCATAGGTTTGGCTGGCATCAGCCACAAGGATGATGGATGATTTATTGCTATCACGCCGCTTAAGTCGATACACCCGCGCTACTGCCGCTTCGTTATCTGCTCGGGCAACAATGCCATACAGTGTATCAGTCCGGAGTACTGCCACGCCACCACGCTGCAAGGTAAGCACAAGCTGGTTTAATTCATCATTCACATCTGTTATACTACCATATTATGAAGCCAATTACCTCACCTGAGATCACTGCACTAGAGATTATCATTATTATTATCGTGGCGATTGCACTGTATTGGGTGGGGCCACGTCTGGTGATGTGGCTGACGCGGCATGCCTTCGTTACCACATATCAGCGTACGCTGCCTAAGAAGGACCTCGAGAAGCGGCACAAGACGCTGGGCGGGCTCTTTGCTAATGTATGGCGCATTATTGTCGTGGTGATTGCGGGCTATGCTATCTTTACTCATTTTTTCAATAGTGCAGCTCTTGCGCCGCTGTTTGCGAGCGCAGGGATTATTGGTGTCGCCTTCGGGTTTGGCGCGCAGTCGCTCGTTAAGGATTTTCTCTCAGGAGTATTTATTATTAGCGAAAACCAGTATCGGGTAGGAGATATTATCGAAATCGATGGCTTTGGTGGGACGGTCGAGCGAATTGGTGTACGCTCCACAGTGATCCGCGACGTTGAGGGTAACGTCCACTTCTTCCCCAATGGTGTGGTGCAGCACGTCATCAACAAAACGATGGGCTATAGCAAGGTGTACTTCACCATTACCGTTGCACCCGACACCAATATTAGCACCGCGAGCGATATCATCAATCGGATTGGTGAGGAAATTTCTGGCGAGGAAAAATGGCAGCGCAAAGTGATCGAGCCACCACATTTCGACATTCTTGGCGACTTCAATGCGTCGTCGATTAGCCTTGTCGTCTCTGGCAAGACCCAACCATCCGACCAGTGGGCCCTCACGGCCGAGATGCGGCGACGGATCCTGCGTGAGTTTGAAAAAGAGCACATCGAGCTCGGCGCAGCCTCGCCAGGCAAGCACAAATAACCTCTATTGCGTATGCATCGCTCCCGCCACAACCAAAATTCATTCTGCATAGCGGATAATCCTGCTGAGCTAGTATGCTTTAATGAAGCCCTGATCTCAAGGTATATGACCTCTGTTAAGACACATCGCGTATTTCCCAGTATAGTATAATACGCTCATGAATCAGCAATTTCCTTCTTATCCTAATCGATCACAGCTGGCGGCCCTACCCCAGACTCAGCCTGCGCCACCACCATATTATCCACAGCAGTCAATACAAACACAGCCACAGCAGCCATTAGAGCCAACGCTCCAGGATAGTCTCACCCAGCCAGCCGAGCAATCACCCGCTCAGCAGCCTGTTCCTCTTGTTATGCAGCCAGCGCCACAGCCTGCACCAGCAGCGATGAACGCCAACTACAGCAGTGTTTTCGACGGCACACCACTCGTTATGGCAACACCCGTCTTGCACTACCACAACCGCACCATCTTGAGCCAAGTTCCCTGCATTCTCGAATGGACGACGACCAACCGCATCCGCGCCATTGATTGTAACCCCCAAACAAACCAAATAGTTGGCGTGGCGCTCGATGTTGATCCACAACAGATTACCAAAGCAGCAGCCGAAGCAAGTTTTATCATTATGTGGGTCAATGGCCAACGCATCCAGTTCGACTTTGCCGGAGTAAGCACTCAGCTGCTGATTGGTCTTGGTACCGCGGTGTCGCCTGGTACTGGCGGTGTTCTCTATGATCACACCATCGAGCGTGCCCTCGACAACGACTACGACTGGTGGTGGGCTGCTATCCAAATCTATGCACCCTTCGCCAAGATCATCGATGGCCTCGAGCGCGACAGTACTATCATCGACAAAAGCGTCAATATGGCTCTCATCATGGGCTTTGGGATACCAGTATTAGTGATAGTTATCGCCTTTATCGCAGCAGCGATTACGTAATTATTTTAAAGGTAAATCATTTGACCAATCTCCTCTGATGCGTCATAATGGGGAGCTATGAAGCGCACTTTTCTTGCTGTTGTTATAGTTGCTACTGCTGCACTTGGCTCTCCGGCCTATGCCGAGCCCGCTGCGCCACTCAGCAACGATCAACTTACTCAAATAAAACAAAACTGCGTCCGCGTCAAGTCTACCCTGCGGCGCATCCACGCTAACGATGGGCTTGTCCGGGTCAACCAAGGGCAGCAGTATGAGGTGATTGCCACCCGTCTGATGGCACCACTTAATAGCCGCATTGCCCTCAACCGGCTCGACGGTGTGGAGTTGGCCAAGACAACGGTAGAATACAATACCCAGCTTACCGCTTTCCGCAGCGAATACCGCCAATACGAGGAGAAGCTATCTGAGCTGCTACGTATTGACTGCACCGACCAACCGGTCGAGTTCTACTACCGCATCAAGCCCGTGCGCGAACATCGCAAACGAGTAGCTGATGTCGCTTTGCGACTCAACCAGCTACTGAGCCAATACGGCTCACAGTTTGACGTATTTTATAGTAAGCAATTCCCTGCCAAAAAGGAGGTGCCGAGTGCCCAGCAGCCAGCCCAACCAGCCCAATAAACTCGACTTCGAGCACCAACTGAGCACCATGCGCGAGCACCGTTTTTTGGTGATGATCTGTGGGGTGATCGCTATTGCGGGCGTCATGGTGTGGATCGCTATGGATATGTACAACACCAGTGGCGCAGCGCAGGTTGATCTCAGTCGGCCTGGCTTCCAGGAGGTACGCAAGCAAGCCGCTCGCGATGCTGCACCCGAAACGTACAGTACCGAAGGCAGTGTTACGAAAGAATCACTCGACGAGTTCAAAAAAATGTATCAACAGCGCCGCAGCAAGATCGCTGATGGTACCTTTGACCCAAACGTCCTGAGTGACGAATCCCTCCAGCTCTTCTCCACCAATAGCGACACCGAGAATCAGCAACAAACACAAGCACCAGCCGAGCAGCAATAGCGCCTCACGCTGGCAGCGCACCTAAAACTCGCTTTAGTAACAAGCGAGTTTTATTTTTCTATTAATCTACTTTTATCTCTGTAGCTCAGCTTTATTTATGCTTACAAAAGAGAAAATAACAAAATAAGAGAATGAGCTAACAATGCAAAAGAAGGGTCTTAAGCTGCAGATAGCTAGAAGCACGCGGCGCAGGTCTACAAAGTTGACATTTTTGGCTCTTTAGTGATATAATATAGATAGTATGACTAACTCGAAATCTGAGGCTGTGCCAGAAGGTTTACCACGCCGCAAGGTATTAATGATGGCTGGCCTGGGAGTGTTTAGTGCACTGCTCCCTAGCGGCGACACCCCTCAGCCTTCTGCAGAGCAGTGTCAAGACCACGAGAAAGATTCATTCCAGCCAGTTGTTGTCCGGCTTGGTGTTGTGGCGCTCAATGCTGCTGGCTTCGAACCTGGCAAGAGTAACGAAGAGATATTCGAAGAAGTGCATGTCCATACCAGCCGCATTACCCACACAACTCGTGGTGCATATCAGTTCCACATGACCGAGTTTGTCTGCAACACTGCGCCAGATAGCACCCGCACCAAGGAAGATGGCACGACCGAATACTATTACTCCAACGACCAAATCAAAAAAATCGCCGAAGAATACCGCGAGCAGCTAGACGTGCAGGATGGTGAGCATTCACTCATGCTGATGGCTGTTAACACAGCAGGTGTGGAGAATGACGTACTCGGCCTTGCCTTCCAGAGCACCGATGAAGACAAAGCCAAGGGCGGCAACGGCCCGATGGTGCTCGTGCTGAGCAACAAGACTGGTGGCAATGTATACAGCCATGAGATTGGGCACGTACTCTCGAGAGATGAGAAAAACGGCGACCCCAGCAAAGAAAAGCAGTTCGGCAAAGGCATGGGGCACGAGATGGTGATGGACTGCCTCATCACTGATGCCGAGGGCAATATAACGCAGTATTGTGCTGTCGATACCATCCAGCAACTGCTTGCTATGGGCTGCGGCCTCAGCAAGCGCGATAAGTCTGACGCTGTGAACGAATACGCCTCCCCTGTCACTGTTATGGGTAATTCTATGGGCTACACCGATGCCGATACAAAAGTGAGCCAAGTAACAAATGAAGTCACCACAACAGAGGAGCACAAACCAATCTACTCGCCCGCCGAGCTTACCTTCCTCGATTCGCGCCACCAAGTCGAGTGTACCACGTCGACCGATGGACGCTACCCACTCTCGTATGACTTTCGCAAGCGCTTTGCCTTGGCATACTCGCTACCCGCCGACCACGCACTCAAGACAATCCTCCCCAAGGCCGATACACTGATCTTTGCACCAATCATCGAGTATATCGATAAAGATACACCATTTGACTCGACCGATCTAGATGCAGTGCAGCGCCGCATTGGCGTCTTTGCCACGTGGGACAATGGCCGCGGTACAGCGCTGCTAGATGTAAGCCTATTTAACAAAATCGACTACAGCGGCGAGAAAGAGAACGTCATTTATGCCGACGAACAACTCGGCTTTGTTGCTGCCTCGGGCTACGACAAGACCGATGGTGAGTACGTGCGGACCGTTAGCCTCAGCTCGCAAGAAGGTACCACTCTGCTAGATGAGGCGCGGACGCGCACTGCCGAGCGCAATCAGCTCCTCCTCAAGCCTAAGCAATCAAACGAGCGGTAGGCTCTAGATCTACAGTCTATCTATTGCCCTATACTTATTTTTGCACACTATTACAATGAACATTCTGCTCAGATATTCATTACTCCTCTCACTGGTCAGACGCCCATTACTACCTCCATCTTATGATCTTCATCATATCTCCACTAGCCGCTCGTGGTTGCGTCTTATATGATGAAACGTGATCGATTGTGCTCATAATTCTGCACTCAGCCCGAGAGACTCGTCCTCAGCAGTCACCAATGTATAGTACAAAAACTCTGAGAATATAGGTGTGATGACAGTATCAAAACACCTCACCCATCCAAAGTGCAACTTTTTGCGTTTGTACCACACTATGCTATACTAACCAAGTTATGAATATGAAACCTGTCCTCAAACGTTATATTTCTGAATTTGTCTATGGTGCAGTCGATGGTACTGTCACAACCTTTGCTGTGGTAGCAGCCAGTGCTGGTGCGGGTATCTCGAGTGCAATTATCTTGGTGCTAGGCGCAGCCAACCTCATCGCCGATGGCTTCTCGATGGGTGCTAGCGCCTACCTCGCGGCCAGTGCTGAGCACGATGAGTCGGCGCGGAGTACAAGCAAACGCGCCTCACCAAAAATCATCGGCTTCATGACCTTTGCTGCCTTCGTTGTCGTTGGTAGTGTGCCTGTTATCCCCTATCTTGCCCATGTGCTGGCACGCGGCTCGAGTGCGGCTCATCCTCTGCTGTTTTATATCAGCTCGGGAGCTACGGCACTCACCTTTGTAGCAATTGGCTATATCAAGGGCAAAGTTGGTGGTGAGAATCCACTTGTTGCCGCCCTGCAAACTCTCGCCCTCGGTGCTATCGCTGCTGCCCTGGCCTATGGCGCTGGAACAGTGCTCGCTGGATGGCTTGGCGTGCAGCTGTAGGAGTGGTCAAGTATCTTATGACTCACTCTTTGGTAGCTGATCGATCAGCTCCAGTAGCTTCTCCCAATCAGCTCGCCGGGTGTGGTCAATATCGACGTCTACTGCATGGTCGCGAATCGCCCAGAGGAGCGGCTCTGCCTCTGGCGTGATCCATGGCTGCATCTCGAGCGGATAGGCTAGCTGGTCAGACATAAGCACCCCATCGCCATAGTCACTCACCAGCGTGTCGATCATATACTCTCGGCGAAGCATCCGCGCCCACTTCTGGCACAGCGCGATGGCTTCTGCCCGCGCGAGAACTAGCTCACTCATACAAGCCCATCCTTCCGTAGTCCATTCAGTGCAGCAGCAAAACGCGGGTCACTATGCAGCTCCTGGGTAATGGCGCTCAGTGGTTGCCCCTGCGCCGTGCGCCGCACAATTTCACCCCGCATCTGACGCAGGCTGCCAGCAAAGCGCGACTGCCGCGTGTAGTGCCGGCTGGTACCGAGCTGACCCTTACCTGCCGCCTTCAGCTCAGCGCCGTAGTCCATCAGCGCCCAGAACCACTGACGTGGGCGAGCTGTATCCATCGTCTGCGTCACCAGCGCCAACACATCCTTGTCCGTCACGCCTTCTTGCCCAGCAAAAAAGTGATTAAAATACACCGTGCGGATATTGGTCTCTACAAAGGCGGTTGGGACCTGGTACACATAGTTCATGATAGCTCCAGCGGTATTTACACCAATACCAGGCAATGCCACAAGGTCGGCCTGCGTCGCAATAGGGGCATCATCAGCAATCGCCTGTGCCGCGCTGTGTAGATACTTCGCTCGGCGATTATACCCCAAACCCTGCCATGCCTGCAGCACCGCTGGCAGCTGAGCAGCCGCCAAGGCCTCGATGGTCGGGAATCGGGCAGTAAACTCGGCAAACTTAGGCAGCACCCGCGCTACCTGCGTCTGCTGCAGCATCAGCTCACTCACCAGCACATAGTACAGCGTCGGCTGGCTGCGCCACGGCATAGGGCGGTAGAGCTGCTTGGCTTTGTGCCATATCATGGCTTGGAATTGTGCTGTGTCCATAGGTATAGTATACTAGAAGGATGAAACTATCTCGACTTATTCTCACAATCGCTATTGTCATTATTGCCGCGTGGCTGCTTGGTGTTGTACTAAAGCTAGCCGCATGGATCATCAACGGACTGCTCTCGCTCGCAGCAATCGTCGTCATTATCTGGCTCATTATGATGTTTATCGAGAGTCGCAAGCAGCAGAAATAATTTTCTGAGCTGCGTCGCTCTGTTATATTAGCTTATCGTAACAACTGAGCCAAGGACAGCTGGCATTGTTCGTTTTGTAAAATTTCCCCCTTCTTCGTCTTCGCTATGCTCTTGTGCGAGGCAATACAGTATGTAAGAGCTGCGCGTCATTTTCCTTTAGTCCTATGCAAAAGGTTAGGTTCTATTCGCCTCCGCAGATGTTTTCTTGCGGAGTAGAAGCAAGTCACATGAAACACCAGCCCAGCAATACACAATGCATCGCTTAGCTATAAGCACACTCCACCTCTGTTACTATGTTTTCACTCGTCGACCGTGCCTAGCTCATGCGCTATACTAAGAACAATGGATGATGAACTATATCTTGATGAAGTCGTGGAGGTGGTAGCGATTTTTCGGCGTGGGCACCAGCCATGTCAGCCAGTCAAATTTCGGCGCGGCAATGGCCAGGAAGTGACGATCAGGCGAATCGGCCTGGGCTTTGAGCACCAGCGTGGTGCACGCACGGTGCATATCTTCGATGTGACAGATGAGCAGGCCGATTACCGCCTCGAGTTTGACAGTATCACACTGGTATGGCGGCTCACACGCGAGGCCGATCATGTCTCATAGCAATATCAATCCCGCCTCACCACTGATGATGCATATCGATCTTAATAGCTGCTTTGCCACGATCGAGCAGCAATCTCGGCCGTTACTCCGCCACCGACCAGTCGTTATTGTTAATCGGCGCAACCAGCATGCGGCTATCGTCACCGCAAGCTACGAAGCCAAAGCGCGTGGCGTACACACCGGTATGCGCTTACCCGCAGCGCGGCTACTTTGCCCTGATATTGTTCCGCTAGAAAGCGATCCACCCAAGTATCGCTATGTCTACCACCGACTTGCAACCATCCTCAGCGACTACTCGCCCAGTGCCACCATGAAAAGCATTGATGAAGGGGTGATCGACCTAAGCCAAAGTCCACCTGACATCCGAGCACGCGGCGCACTGGCGATTGGCCAGGAGATCAAGCAGCGCCTCCGTAGCGAAGTTGGCGACTATATGCGCTGCAATGTTGGCATTGGCACCAACCGCTGGCTAGCTAAGATTGCTGCCGGTATCAATAAGCCTGACGGCCTGACTTGCATCACTGCAGATAATCTTCACGTAGTACTCGCTACACTATCGCTCGAAGACCTCACTGGTATTGCCGCTGGTTATAGCAAGCGCCTCCACCAGGTTGGTATCCAGACACCACTGGACTTTCTGGCTGCAGACGAAGCAACGCTCGAGCACATGGTGTTTCATGGCAAGCCAGGACGCGACTGGTATAAGCGGCTGCGCGGTTGGGAGGTAGATAGTGATGAGCGCCCGCTTAAGACAGTCGGGCGACAGTTCGTTCTTGATCAGCCAAACCTCAATTACGATCAAGTCTTGCGCCGCTTCCACGTTCTATGCGAAGACATCGCGGCTGCGCTCCGGCAGCAATACGTGCGTGCCCGTGGTGTGCGCCTCTATGCCAAAAGTTATCAAACAGGCCGCTGGCACAACCACGAGCGCCGCGAGCATCCACTATGTGATGGCACCACGCTATTTCATATCGTCAAGCGACTCACCCAGTCGATGCCGCTGCCCGCCTATGAGATTGGCATGTCGTGTTATCTTCTTACAAGCGAGACAGACGCACAGCTCGTACTCTTCGACGACCCATCAGCTCGCCACGCTCTCACTGCCGCAATCGACGAGATCAACCAATTCTACGGCCCACACACCGTCCAGCCAGCCGATACTCTCGGCATTACTACGCAGATGGAGCGCAAAATACCATTTGGTAGCGTGCGGTATTTATGAGCACTCATCGTGCACTATTGCCATCAGCTCATCGTGTACGACACCATTAGACACAAGCGCGCCACGAAATGGCTGCGCATAATTAAGCGGCTGGCCCGATACACTCGTCATCTTACCGCCAGCCTCCTCAACAATAACGTGCACTGCTGCCATATCATACGCATTCACTTTCTCGGCATAATACCCAACGAAGCGCCCCTCAGCCACACGGACACTCTTGGCTACTGCACCACTAATGCTTGCTGTGCTCACCTTGCGTCCGATCAGCTTATCATAATATTCATGGCGGCGGATATTTGCATAGCTACACGACGCAGCAAAGATCCCCTCCGCAAGCGTCTGGCGGTTCACCTGCAGCTGCGTACCATTGCAAAAGGCGCCATGGCCACGCACTGCCCAGTAGAGTCGATCTGTCATTGGTTCATAGCCAACACCGACGGTTGACACACCATCAACCACTAACGCAAGCGAAAACATTGCTGTGGGCACACCCCAGGTAAAGGCCTTTGTGCCGTCGACTGGGTCGCACAGCCACTTCCGCCCGAGGCCATAGCCCGTCGTGCTCTCCTCTTCGCCAATGACGCCATCGTCCGGGAAGGTCTCGTGGAGGCGTTGGATCACCAGCGAGTTGATTGTTGTATCGGCAATTGTCACTGGCGTGCCATCCGCCTTGGTCTGACGCTGTTGGTCGCCATCAAAATAGCGGCGCATAATATCGCCCGCCTCGCGAGCGATCCGCTGCGCGGTATGAAGTTCTTGTTCGTACATGCTCATCAGTATATACCGTTGGCTCTTGTGAGTGCAATGCTTAGGCGTTTCATTGCTATAACTGAGGGGTGAAGTCACTTGATCTCTTACTAACAGAGCCAAAATATACCGTGTAAAAAAGAAATCACTCTCCCTTGCCATTACTATACACTCGGTGTATAGTAAATAATATCATTACTATCATTAGCTAAAGGAGGATATAGCAATGGCGAAAAAGCTTCTGAAAATTCTGGGTATCATCATAGCAATACTCTTAGTGTGCTTTGTGCTGCTTGTGCTTTATATGAACTATCTCAACCAAAGTATCACTGGCGATGACGGCGTGGCAAAGGGTTACGCTGCGAAATTGAGCCCTAGTGGCACATTAGAGCAGCGTTATACTAAGCCAGGCCCCTACCACGTTGCGCACCACACTCATCACAGCGATAACGCAGCCATCAAAGAGTATCATATCTACACCCCACAGCGCACTGCTCCGGGCCAAACCTTCCCACTTGTACTGATGGTCAATGGAACCGCTACACCTGCGTCTACTTATGCGCCAATCTTCGAGCATTTGGCTAGCTGGGGTTTTGTTGTTATTGGCAATGAGGATGGCTGGACAGGCACTGGTGCAACGACATCGACTATGCTTGATACCGCACTAGAACTCAACACTGCCGAGAGCAGCCCTATCAAGGGATTTGTCAATACGAGCAAGATCGGCATTACTGGGCATTCCCAAGGCGGAGCCGGTGCTATCAATGCCGCCACAAAATACGGCAATAGTAACCGCTATACCTCTCTCTACACTGCTAGTGCTGTTGGCCATGGCACCGCAAACAGCAACAACTGGCACTACGACACCAGCAAGCTCAAGACAGCCACCTACATGATGGCTGGTACCGGCCCAAGCGACAGCCTTGCCATTAGCCCACTGGGCGACCTGCAGCAGAACTTCCGTGCCCTAAGCACAGATAAACCCAGCGTCATCGCGCGGCGCAAGACCGTTGGCCACAAAGACGTGCTGGAATATGGCGATGCCTACATGACCGCTTGGTTTCTCTGGACTCTGAGCGACAACACCGAAGCAAAAGCGGTCTTCGCTGGCGACAACGCCGAACTCCGGCACAACAACGACTGGCAAGATGTCGAGACAAAGCACATACGATAAAACTTACGCTACGCTAGCCAAGAAACGGCTAGCGTAGCTCCTCCATTGCTTATTGCTGCTTTTAGTCTTCCTGACGTAGTGCTCGCAAAACCCTCTCTTCTTCGCCTGGTGCAAATACCGTCATCGTCCCACCAATCACATCAACAGGTGTCGTCTCGCTGATATTCGGGATAATCCCATCAGTTTTTGACAAATCGTAGGTTGCATTATCATCAAACACAGTGAAGCGCGTTATCGGGTCTCCCGGCTTCCAATAGCTATCCTCAACACGATGAAGTGCCCACTTGATTGCAGCCACACCAAAGTGGCGAACCTTCTCTTTTACCCCCCCTAGAAGGTCAAAATGTTCTTCAGGTTTTTGCGGTAAGGTGTCGTGTGTTCTCGTCATAATTGCCTATATTATACCACAGTTATCGCTCTATTGCGTCGCACACTGCTGCCACATACCGCGAGTCATCAACCGCATGACCAGCACCTTCTACCACTGTGCCATGAATGGTGGGGATATGTTGCACGGCGGTATCAAAGACAAGTTTCATCTCTGGCCATTTGACAAGCTCCTCCGAGCCAACGAAAATCTGTACAGGGCACGCGATACGCTGCGCAGCCGCTACCAAGCTCACCTTCTTGGCATATTCGAGCCGTCGCTTACCAATAGTGCGCCAATTGCGCTTAGACCAATACTGCGCACACTCTGCAAATGATGGTGACAGCGAGAAGAGCCACAGCTCACTTGGTGCTTGTTCACACGCCGCCAAGAACGCAATACACGCCCCAAATGAGAAACCAGCCAGAATAGTCTCAGCTGAATCATACTGCCGATACCGCTCGTGTAGCGTCTGCAACCACTGTTTTTGCATAGTGCGATGCCATTGGATTGGTACAAATTCTACCGCGTAGCCCATTGCTCGCCAGCGGTTCATCAGTGTATCGTAATCGCGGTCGGCGCGCCCTTCTTGGAAGCCCGGTACAAAGAGAATGGTTTTGTTCATACAGACATGATGCCATATTTCTTACCATAGCACAATAGCTTTTTAGCCTGCCCTCAAGACCTCGCCTTTCCTGTCTGGTGGAGTGTCAGAAATTGCCGCTATGTCATAGTAATCTTTTCAGTTCTCACACCAGGGATCGATTCTTGAAGCATACATGTGTGTCTTTACTACACGAAAATCTTCTCTGTCACCATGAAAGATATCACTGGCACTAAGCTTAGCACTAGCCAGATGCTCTCTTCTCACTTACATCACGGCATAAACAACCTATCTCTCTGCCTGTTTCTCCGCTATACTAGATGTATGACAACACTAACGAAATTTGCCCACTCTTGCTTTACTCTTACAATCAACGGCCAAAGCTTGGTCGTCGACCCAGGTGTATACACCGACGACTTTGCTATGCCGCAGCAGGTAGCGGCAGTTCTCATTACCCATGCGCATCCCGACCACTGTAGCCCTGCGCTCATCAAGCGTATTATGCAAGCATTTCCTGAAGCAGAGATTATAAGTGTTGATGATATTATTGTAGATAGTACAACGATATCTTTGCCAGAAGGCACGCTCTCTGTCCGCCATGCAATAGCCGCGATGCCTGGTGATACATACCAGATTGGGCCATTCACGCTTGAGTTCTTTGGCGGTGAGCATGCCGTGGTGAGCCCACATATCCCGCGCCTCCACAACCTTGCCGCGCTGATCAACAATCGCATCTACTACCCTGGCGATTCCTTCGCTTTGCCTCAGCGCCCCATCGACGTCCTCGCTCTGCCAGTGGCCGCACCATGGCTCAAGTTCTCCGAGGCACGCAGCTTCTTGCAGGCCGTCGCCCCGCGCCTCGCCTTCCCTGTTCATGACGCTATCTTGAGCGACGCTGGCAAGGGATTGATTGATACACTTTGCACAGCAGCGGCGGCCGAGGTTGGGGTGAAGTATCAGCGGATAGAAACGATAGAGCTATCGTAACTAGCTATCCCACAGCTCCCGTAATCACACACGCGCTTATGCTTTTGGTAATTTTGCACTATTTTGCAGCACCCGATCGCTCCACTCCTGCCAGCGGCCGAAGCTGCTCTGCTTGGATAGATCCAAGAACTCGCCAGTGCTCCACTCCACCAGCCGCATGCCAAGCTGTTGGATGAGATACGCAAATACCTCCGTTGGTTCCCTACTACCCCTGACGCGCAGCCCTATGGTGATGAGTTGCTCCCTATGTTTACTCAGGCTAAATTCGATCAGCCACTCTTTCTTCTCCATAATAAGCCACGACGGGTCGCGAGTGTCTAGCTGCGCATCGCATGCTTTAGCAATCTTTTTGAGCTCGGTAATCATCTGCTGGTGCTCGAGCGGCACGCAGTCTTCTTCCGTCAAGTCACCAACCGACTGAATATGGTGTTTTGTTTTGATTGCGGTGAGATCCCAGCTCATAGAGCGTTCTTTGCTTGTGGATCTACTTGCGTGAGGATTGTCTGCAACACTGTGTCACTCGGCTGTGTGCAATCTATGGTTGTTGCGCCAATCTTCCGAAAGTTATCTTCGTAGACTGGCCAATAGCGAATGATATTTTCTAGCTCGCCAGGTTCCTGGCCGTAGCTACCGGCTGGACGCTGAGCGATTCGCTGTCGCAAGACTTCCTCGCTCGGATACTCAAGGAGAAAAATAGCGTCAAACAAATACGCATACTGATACAAACCATGGGCCGAGCCAAAGACACCCGTCAGTCCATGAGACTGCCGTATAATATTCTCCAGCCTACCACTGATAACTCGCCATTCATGATGTAAATTAAGCGGCTCTACTGGCTTATCGGTTTCTGCCGCTGGGATATTCGTCTCTTTGTGTACCCACCCTGCAAAGCCTTCGTCGATATCGTACGTTTGGTATCCTCGACTGCGAAATATGTTACGTAATGTTGTCTTGCCAGAGCCTGCAACACCAGTGACGAGGTAAGCTGTCACGACAGCCCCAACTCCTTCAGCTGCCCAGGTTCTACCTGTGCGGGTGAGTCCATCATGACGTCGACGCCGCTGCCGTTTTTGGGGAAGGCGAGGGTTTCGCGGACGTTATGCTCGCCGATTAGCTCCATCAGGATGCGGTCAATGCCAAAGGCACAGCCCGCGTGTGGCGGCGCACCGTAGGTAAAGGCCCGCAGCATGGCACCAAACTTCTCTTCTACGTACTGCCGGCTATAGCCGAGCAATCCAAATACTTCATATAGTACGGCTGGATTATGGTTACGCACACCGCCGCTGCAGATTTCGTAGCCGTTCATCACCATATCGAACTGGTCGGCCAGAATAGCTAGCTTCTCATCATCCGACTGGGCGGCCTGCAGCGTGCTGAGCCCACCCTTTGGCATACTAAAGGGATTGTGACCAAAATCAAGCCTGCGCGCATGCTCATCCCACTCGTAGAATGGGAAATCGATAATCCAGGCTAGCGCCACCACCTGCGGATCCTTTAGGCCAAAGTGCTCGGCAAACTCACTACGCAGCCGCCCTAGCACTGCATTAACGACTGGGCGCGTATCAGCCCCAAAGAAGACTGCATCGCCGTCCTTAGCCCCCGTCTTGGCTTGGATAGCGGCCAGCTCTTCTTCGGTCAGGAACTTGGCAATTGGGCTCTTGGCTGCGCCATCTTGGTAGGTAATGTAGGCCAGGCCGCCTGCGCCCTCAGCTTTGGCGATGTGAGTAAAGCCATCGATCTGCTTGCGGCTTAGCGACGCGCCATTCTTGACGCAGATTGCCTTAATGCACTCAGCGTTTTTGAAGACGCCAAATTCGGTGTCGGCAAATACGTCCGTTAGCTCAATCAGCTCCATACCAAAGCGCAGATCTGGCTTGTCGCTACCATAGGTTTCCATGGCGGCTTGGTATGGGATGCGCGGGATGGGCCGGCCATCGCCAGCTGGGAGGTTGCTGAGGTCGAGCAGCGTTTTGCCAGCAAAATCCGTCACCAGCTGCTGCATCAGTGGCTCCATCATCTGGCGGACCTGCTCACCATCCTCCACAAAGCTCATCTCGAGATCCAGCTGGTAAAACTCACCATACAGGCGATCGGCGCGCGGGTCTTCGTCGCGGAAGCAGGCAGCCAGCTGGTAGTAGCGCGGCACTCCACCAACCATCAGCAGCTGCTTAAACTGCTGCGGTGCTTGTGGCAGAGCGTAGAACTTACCTTCTTGCAAGCGGCTGGGGATCAGGAAGTCGCGCGCACCCTCGGGGCTGGAATTCGCAAGGATTGGCGTTTGGATTTCGATGAAATCATGCTCGTCCATATACTGGCGCATGCGGCGGTACATATCGGCGCGGCGGCGCAGCATCGTTTGCAGCTTGGGGCGGCGCAGGTCTAGGTAGCGGTAGGCAAAGCGCAGATCTTCATTGGCTTGGTTGGTCTCGCTAAAGGGCTGGATAGGCAGCGTCTCGGCTTTGTTGAGCACCTCTAGCTCACTGACGGCTAGCTCGATGCTGCCACTGGCAATATTGGGGTTGGCCAGGCCCTCACCACGCTGGCGCACCTGGCCGCGGGCCCGCAGGACATACTCGTCGCGAGCATGCTCTGCCAGCGCAAAGGCCGCGGTTTGCTCAGGGCTGACGACCAGTTGCACCAGGCCAGTATGGTCGCGCAGGTCGATGAAAATCAGGCCACCATGGTCGCGCCGTGCATGTACCCAGCCGGCCACAGTGATGGTTTGACCGGTGTAATCCGGCGTTTGGTTGGCAAGTATTCGTTGTGTCATATCTGTTAGATTATACCACAATTTCAGGCATCATTCTGCTCGCCCATGGGGAGGGCGCGCGGCTGCGTGGGTTCGGGCAATCCCACTGGCTGACTATACACCTCGTCATCATCCGCTGCGGGAGCATGACCAAGCAAGGCTTCGATACAATCATCCAGCGTCACCATCCCCACCGTCTCACGATACGTATTGACGACAATGAAGACCTGTTGGCGCGTCTTAATAAACGCACCTAAGGCTTGCTCGAGCGACTGTGCCCCGTCGATGTAGTACACGTTTGGGTCCATCACCGTTTGCACCTGAGCCGACACTGCCTCCTTGAGCGACATAAAGTCGCGGGTGTGTAGTACGCCAATAATATGATCAATGTCGCCATCCACCACCGGGAAGCGGCTATGCCCGGTGCGATGCAATTCATCGAGCAACAGTGGCCCCACCATGGCGTCCTGCTCGACTGTCTTGATGGCATTGCGCGGCACCATGACCGCCTCGACCGTCTTGCGCGCAAAGGTTAGACTCCCCAGCGCTTGCTCACGCTCGACTGGTGGCAAGACTGATGGCCGAGCATGACGCACCAGATGTTCAAGCTCAGCCCGCGACCCCAGGCGAAGGTTCGTCTCTACTGGCGGCACAAACGAACGGACAATGCGCACTACTCGTGGAAACCGCCCGGCAAAGCTCACGAAGCTCGGCTCAACTGCATTATAGAAGCGCTGGGCAATCGCATGCACCCAACCAATCCGCCCCACACCACCATGGAGCAGTGCCACCGCGAGCGCAACCAGCACACCACCACCAAAGTCAAATACACCAATGCTTGCCATCACCATCAGCACCAGCAATAGCGCCACCACGCAGCGCTGGAGCGAGACAAGGTCATCATAGACAGCAATGCGCCGCAACTGGTGGATCGCTGTGCGATTATTCTGCTGGCGACGGCGCTCGAGCTCGTATTGGCTCACTGGCGGTATATCGGGCCATGCACTACCAGCCAGAATGAGGGCAACCACAAAGATACCAAAGATGATGATCATGAGCATTTCCATGCCATCATTGTAGCGCACTCCCCTGATCGGCTCAATGCTTCGGCCCGCGCAGCACCTCTGTCAGCTTGATTCGGCCACTCGAGCACGATATAATATGCAAGAATAAGGAGGAATGTTTCGTTTATGACAAAAAAATCATGGCTAATCTTTGCAGTGCTCTGTCTTGCAATCTTAGGTGGGCTCGTGTGGCTGTCACGCCAAGGTGAGTCGATCAATCTGTCGGGCGTTGATCCACTGCAAGAACAAAGCGCCAGTAGCCAAAATGGCGACATCGCCGACCATACCCACGGGAGCAAATCACCCAAGGTAACAATCATCGAATATGGAGACTTCCAGTGCCCTGGCTGTTCGCAGGCCTCGCCTGCACTCAAGGCAGTCACTGAGAAATACAAGGATCACGTGCAGCTCATCTTCCGCAACAACCCTCTCTCGTCCATCCACCCCAATGCACTCGCGGCAGCAGCGGCAGTTGAGTCGGCTGGCTTCCAAGGTAAATATTGGGAGATGCACGACAAAGTCTACACCGAACAAAATTCGTGGCAGTCACTCGATGGCACAGAACGTACCAACTACTTCGTCACCACTGCACAGGGGCTTGGCCTTGATGTCAACCGCTTCAAGACCGACCTCGCTGAGGCCGACCGCTCAGGTGCCCGGATTAAGAAAAAGATCGCCTTCGATAAATCCCTGGCTGGCGCTCAAAATGCTGCCAGCGCCACACCAGCTATTCTTGTCAATGGCAAGAATGTGACCAATCAATACGTCAAGGACGGCAAGCTCACCACCTCAGGCAGTTCAGATGCGCGCCAAGTGTGGGCCGATGCCGATGCCTTTGGCAAGCTCGTCATCGAGCCAGCCCTCAAAGAAAAGGGTGTCTCCTTGCCACAATAATCCTTACTCCAGTAAGCCGAAAACCACCTCATATCAGAGGTGGTTTTATTATCAGTATTAGGTATTCTTGGTCGTATCTTGCGTGGTTTGTTGGGTGGTGCCTTGCTGGGTTTGCGTGGTGGTATTTGCTCCATTTGACGGTGCGCCTGGCTGGTTACCACTGCCCGCCGACTGCCCTGCTTGGCCTGGTGGCGACATGTTCCCTTGGCTAGTTTGACTACCCATCATACCATGGCCACTAGGGCCACTTTGGCTCGATATGCTGCGGCTATTGACCTGCATACCACCAAGAAATCCGAGCGTTGCCGCCACGATCACACCGCCGATCACCGCCGCGATCAAACCAGAGTTGGCCGTGCCTTTGGCCTGAGACTGCATAGACGATGGGGATGTCGGCGACACACTACGCTTCTCCGTTGCGAAGCCATCTTCTATTTTCATACATACTCCTTTCGTTATTATGGTTCGAGTATAGGGAGCAGGCGTTAAAAGAAGCTTAAAGTGAAATCTTGCAGACCCATCGCATTGCTGCACGTTTTCCTCGTGCTCGGTTCACACTATTTTTTGCATAAGCTTCGTTCGAGTGTGCTATCTAATAGGATGCAAGAAAAGAATACCGTTCTTGACGCAGTATATTACTTCGTACATACTCAGTAGTATGAGTATGGTGACAACGCGTATAAAATTAGATGAAGATATCAAGCGTCAAGCCCAGGAAGTTGCAAAAAGCGCTGGCCTAACGTTGAGCGCGTTAATTAACAGCTACCTCACGCAAGTCGTTGCAACTCGCCATATTGAGCCGTGTATCCCTGAGCCAATGACGCCGCAACTCGAAGCACTGCTTACTGAAATTGAGCCATCGTTAGCAGCTAGTAATAACTTGAGTAAGCCGTTTGACTCTGCCGAAGAATTTTTAGCTGATCTCAAAAAGTAATACAACCCATATACCCTTACTACCAGCTAGTCCAAGCCCAGTTTGAGACGCGCCTTTGCTTATTTATCAAGCATCCGCTCTTTATTTCTACAGAACGTTATCTACTACGTACTCTGCCTGCCAGCAAGGCGCAAGCTCACCGTAAAGGTCGTGCCACTACCAGGCGTACTGTCGACAGTAATTTTGCCGCCATGTTCGGTGATGATCTGCTGGGCAATCGCAAGCCCAAGGCCATAGCCCTGGCCTAGGCCACCAGTGCGAGCTTGGTCGGCTCGGTAGAAGCGCTGGAATATCTGACGCTGCGTGGCGGTATCCATCCCGATGCCTTGGTCAATGATCTGCACCCTAGTCCAGCGATTGGTACTCTCAGCGGTGATGGTGATGGTGGTATGCTCCGGGCTGTACTTGATGGCATTGTCGAGCAAAATGGTAAGGAGCTGAACAAGACGCTGCTGATGAGCCCGCACCATCAAAGGTGGCGTGGTATCGTCAATGGCAATCGACTTCGCTTGGGCAGGTGCCACCACTAAATTCATCGCTTCACTCACCACAGTTTGTAAAGCAACTGGCTGCAGCTGCACCACCGAGCGGTCGTGCCGAAGCAAGCCAAGCATTGTATTGGCTAGCGTTTGCAGCCGCGTCGCATCGGTCACATTCGCTTCTATGACGGCGCGAGCCTCAGCGAGGGTAAGCTTGGGGTTGCGCAGCGCTACTTCGTTCGCAGTGCGCAGCGCGGTCAGCGGCGTGCGCAGCTCATGACTGGCATCACTAACGAACTGCGTCTGGGCGTGCATGTTGGCGCGGATCGGCCGCAGGGTGTGCTCCGCGAGAAGATAGCTCACTACACTGCCAATCGCTAACGCCGCGAGATTCACGAGCACCAGCTGAGCGATCAGCTCTTGCCGCGCCTCAGCCGCTCGCCGCTCAAGGAAGCGATTGACAGCATGGTCAGTAAAATGAAATTCTTGCTCCCTGCCAGCCTCACTCGGCGGGCGCTGCCGCTCCAATTGCGCAGCCGACGTCTGATAAAACACTAGGCTAAACCCGAGGCTCATTACCATGATAATCGCAAGGTAGGTACCAGCCAGCCGGAGTGTTGTAGTGCGAAAGCTCATTGGCGCTGCCTCATGCTGAGTCGTCCTTGATGATGTAGCCAAAGCCCCGCACTGTCTCGATGATTGGGCGGCTATCTGGGAATGGCTTCTCGAGCTTACCCCGGAGGTAGTTGATGAAAACCTCGACATTATTTGGCAAGATATCAGCATCGAAGTCCCAAACGTGAGTCATAATGTTATTTTTACTGAGGATTTGATTCTTGTTGCGCAGGAGGTGCTCGAAGATGGCAAATTCTTTGGCCGAGAGGGCGATAGGTTGGCCAGCTCGCGTCACGGTCTGCTTGACGGTATCAAGCTCGATATCAGCCACGCACAGCACGGTCCCGAGCGCCTCTTGAGGACGTCGCAACAGAGCACGCACACGTGCTGCTAATACATCAAAGGAGAAGGGTTTGGGCAAATAGTCGTCTGCGCCATAGTCGAGCCCCGCCACAATATCCTGCGTCTGGTCCTTGGCTGTGAGCATCAACACTGGCGTGTGGTTGCCCGTGCTGCGAAGCTTCTGCACTACTTCGAAGCCATTCATCACTGGCATCATCACATCAAGAATGATCGCATCATACTCATCAGCCCATGCAGCATTGTAACCATCCTCGCCATCAAAGGCGACATCGACGGCGTAGCCTTCTTGCTCTAACCCCCGTTTTATCGACTCGGCAATACGCCGCTCATCATCAACGACTAGTAGTTTCATATCCTTATTATACCGTGTTATTCATCATTATAGATCTTTATTGCACTGCCCTGGATTTCTCTTTTCAGATACCCGATAGCATGCTAAAATGAATATTTTCCAAGAATGTTCAAGTTTATCATTACGTGTTGCATTAGCTGTGTCAGTCACATTATCTCACTTTTTTAGCGTCATAGTGGCGATGCTTATCCTTCGTATTGCGAGCTAGTACCCCAGTGCTGCTTCGGGCCATAGGCGGCGCATCATCTGTTGGCCGCGGCGGCTGACGGTGATCCACCAATCACCAGTCGTCATCTTGACTGTAATAAGCCCTTTGTTCTTGAGGTGAGTGAGTTGTGCCATTAGCTTTGGGCGGCTCATGCGCAGGCTCTGCTCTAGGCCAATCACATCATCTTCGCCATGCTCGTTGATCTGCTGCAAAACAAGCGCTTCGTCTGTGGTGAGAGTTGGTTGCTGTGCCATTGTCGTGTACTCCTTGTTTATGGTTGTATCTGTAGTATGCACGACGCGGCTTAGGGCAGTCTTAAAAATTCGATTTTTTACTTCATTACGCTGCACCTAGAGAATTAGAGGTGAAACATCACAATATATTATAGCTTGCATACTGTGTTTTCTACCCCTGTTCATTCCTCTTATGCTATACTAATCATATGAATCCGCTTGCAATGATTGCCTACCAGACCAAAGATTATCCATGCTTGCCCGATGGAAGGATCGACTACACTGGTCAGCCCATCTGCTTTGTCTTCAATTGCGTGGTATGCTACGGTGATGAAGTTTTACTGGCGCGGCGTAGCCAGCAAGAGGTTGAGCAGCCGCGTATGCTCAATGGCGTCTCCGGCTTCATTGACCGAACCGATACAAGCATTACGGTACTGGCCGGGCAAGAACTGGCCGATGAACTAGGCATTGACCCGCGAGATACGACTATCATGGTGGCGCAGCAACCCCTGATGCAGATTGACGCAGCGCATAGCCGCCAGTGGTATGTGTATCCGGTGCTCGTTGAATGTGCGCAGCGCATAACACCTCGACTTAATGCCGAAAATAGCGCAGCGACGTGGTATCCACTCACCGAGATCGATGCTTTGCCGCTGCTACCGTTTTATCATGAGACGCTCCGCGCTGGCCTGGCAATGCGCCATAAGTAGGCTTTGCGTTAGTTGAGATAACAGAAATAATAGAGAGCCAGACCCAAAGGCTGGCTCTCTATCTCTGTTACGATATGGTCTAAACTGCCTGCGAGAGATCGTACACGGTATATTGCGTGCCACCGTAGTCAACCTTGGTGCCAGCACTCGCCGCCCAGGTAGCGATAGCAGAGTTGCCGCCCGGCCCACCATGATGATGGGTGGTTTGCGTTTGGGCTGATGAGGATTTTGCAGTCGATGTAGCCGACGAATTCGTTCTTGCCTGCGTCGATTGCTGCCCGCCATGCCCACCTGGCCCATGCTGACTCACCACATAGTAGCGCACACTGCCCTGACGTACCAGCTGCTTGAACTGCTCGAGCGTGAGCGTACTGTCGCTGCCGTTAAAGCCACCGACTGCCATCACCGCCTTGCCTGTGGAGAGCTGGATTGGTGCCGATTCATTGGCGCTGTTGACTGCCGCAAGCCATGTTGCATTCTGCTGGTGTGACACAAGGTACGAGACAAGAGCGGCTTCTGCCTGGGCTGATTCGTTATTCGTGCCGCTCATTGCCGTCGCACCCGGACCCGCTGTAGGAATGCTTCCACTATGCGCTGTCGCTATTGTGCTCAAGCTAAAGGCTACTGGTGCAGCCATACCAGCCAGCACAGCCATAGCAAGAGCCGTCCGCACATACCACCGAGGGAGTGTTACTAGTGGCACAAGCGTCATCACAACCGCTGCTCCACCAGTGATAATGACAAGCCAGGTGAGCCACGGCCAGGTATTGCTATAGCCAAGCATAATGACACCAATGATCGTCGTGAGCAGTATTGTCAGTGGCACAAGCCAGACTAGCTTCGTGCGCCGCGTGTAAGCTTGCCACAGATACGGCGCGCCAATCCCTACCAGGGCAGCAACACTCGGTGCCATCGCCACGACGTAGTATGGATGGATCGTCCCACTTGTCATACTAAAGATAATGACATGAATGAGCAGCCAGCCCAGCCACAGCAGTACACCAACACGCTCTTTGTTGTGCCGTGGTACGCGGCGTAGCAGCCACAGCACGAGCCCACCACCGATCACGGCTACCACAAGCAACCAGGCAATATTAGGGCCAAAACTTTCGTTAAAGATACGCAGCACCCCTGTCTCGCCACCAAAACCAACACCTCCTGGGCCTCCACCGTGACCGCCCATACCACCGCCAGTTGGTGGCGTCATGGATGCTGCCTGCGTCGCTGTATGACCAGCTGACTGCGCAGCAGATTGGGTTGCGGTTGCCGCCGCTTGGCCCATCTGCGCTGCCCCACCACCTAGCGCTTTACCAGGGCCACACCCCGACTGGTGCTGCATACACAGCACCACCCATCACAATTGATACTCCTACGGCAACCCCAACTGCAATGCAATAACTACTTTTTTGTGTCATAATTACCTCCCTTGACAGAAATAAAACTATCTTGTTTGTTTCTGTCATGTTTTACGGTAGCAAGCAATACAACAGGTGACAAGACGGCACTTTTAGGGAAGTTACCATACTCTATGTGCGTTAGTTTCTTGATAGTGCAACACGATATCAGAGGTTATCTGTCAATACATGCATCACATAATTGTTCAATTATTCCAATATATTAATTCATATTCTGTGTTACTCTTGCAGCATTATTGAGCAGCGTAAGTACAATAAAACCGCTCCCTTCAGAAGATAGTGGTATCGCAAGCACCATTCTCTTTTGTCGGCGCAGCACAGCATTTGTGGGAGTTAACACGCAATGGGGACGACACCTTCGTTATAGAATTGCGTCTTATACTAAGCGCCAGCATCCTGGTTGCTGGCGCATGGCTGTTCATTATGATTGGACTCTTTGGTGCATTCTTTATTCCCTCTCGACTTATCTGCCGAAGCAAACACAGACAACGGCAAGCAGCACTCCGCCATCGCGAATTACTTAATGTATTGCAGCACCAACGGTCATCCAAAGACTAACACGCGAGCATCTTCTGCCGTCGATCATACATTTTTTGCGACCGACAAATCGCTTCGCTGTGATCATGAAAATAACACTCAATATCATTAGCAACACCTAATAGTTTAATCCCCATCTCTGTTAGCCGATATTCAACCTGTGGTGGATTAGTCGAGTGCAACACACGCTGGACTATGCCACCGCGTTCTAGCTGCTTGAGGCGCTCCGTCAACACTTTCTGCGTTATTTTTGGCAACATACGAGATAAGGTTGAGTAGCGCCTTGTCGTCGTGCCAAGTGATTGAAGAATTGGCAATGTCCATTTCCGAAAGAGAAGGCTTGTGATTAAATCAAGTGTTGCGTCATCTACCGTCCTTGTCATAATGTGCTCCCATTACATTATTGATCTATCTAGGCAAAAAACCTCTCTGAGAATTATGGTATATCATAGCCCTCTCTAGAACTAAATTAGCACGATGTCGCAAGTACGTCAACTTCATTTTAGACCTCACAAATCTACATCCACACTTCACTGAGTATATGTTCAACAATATTGAATAGCTCTTACCGTTGTCTGGTAATACAAATAAATTCCAATGCTAAGAATAGGTTATCACCTTGTATGCGGCTTATATTATTGCCAGGTGTTTTTCGTTCAAGCTGAAGAACATAGATCAGGAGGTGTCAGTTGCCATAATAATATCTGCTGAGCATTTGTCGAAGATCCCCGTCCCTGTATACCCGAATTGTTCATCAGTGCCGCCCAAAAATACCATCGAGCTACCAATACGGCTGACGCCATTGGCCTTTGTCAGTTCAATGGATTGTTCTCACGACATCATCAAGCCAACGCTTCAAATCCAAGACAGGATCAACAAACCCCAACCACCTCTACTCGTGAGAGACTATTATGGAACTTCTATCCGAGATAAACCCACCTTTGCTGTTTTAAATCTCTGGATTTTTAAGTTAGTGGACCCAATAGCTAGTACCATTTATAATAGACTCTTGGATAATCTAAAAAACGTAGTAATCTTCGACTTTGACGGCGTCATTGCAGTCAGCGACGACACACGATTCAGAATCCTGAAGGAGCAAGCTTTACACTACAATGTAGTAGTACCAGATTCTTTATATAAAGAAACTATCGGGCAAACAACCGTCAACTTCTTCCAAAAGCACTTCTCTCACCTAAATCCAGACACTACTCATAGTATAATTGAGAATTACACAAAGATATACAGAGGTAATATCCTGCAATACAGCAAAGAGGTAGATCCTGTGACAGGCTTTATCAAAAAACATAGCACTGACTACGTCTTTGCAATTGCATCAACTAATACCATTGTCAATATTCGTGCGGTTCTCAAAAAATTTGGTATTATCAATTACTTCTCCTGTATTGTTACTCGAGAAGATGTACTCAAAAAGAAGCCAAATCCGTCCGCATATTTGAAGGTGATTGATAAATTAAGTGTGCATAAGTCACAATGTATCGCAGTCGAAGATTCATCGATCGGTGCTCGGGCTGCCGTCAATGCAGGAATACCAGTGCTTGGATTATTGAATGGTTCGAATACCGCTCATGATTTCGGCAGCCTACCTTTAGCAGGTATCGTATCTACAGAAGCAGAACTTGCTGATGCGATACAATCTACCCTAGTCGCTCCATACTAAAAGCTTGGTATTCTCCTCATCCTCGGTTTTTAAACAACAGGTTATTAAATATAACCCTACGACTTTTCACACATAAGAGGTTATAACTTGAAAGCACCTTTCAGTTTTTTATCTTTTCTCGTATGTAGTAATATACTATATATGAATACTCAAGCACACCACGTTATTACCGACGAGCACTTAATTAATGAGGCGCTATCTCGCTCAGTTGCCGAAATTCTTCCGAGCAAAGATAGCCTCAAAAAGGAACTACAAAGTGGCCGCCGCCTCACATTCTATCTTGGTATTGACCCAACTGCGAACTACGTTCATCTTGGGCATTCGACAAATTATCTGATGCTCGAACGGTTCCACGCTCTTGGCCACCGGATTATTGTGCTAATTGGAGACTTTACCGCCATGATCGGTGATCCGAGCGATAAAACTTCGATGCGTGTGCAGCTAACACGTGAACAAGTGCTAGAGAACTTGCAGACATTTAAGGCGCAAATTGGCAAGATCCTAGACTTTAACGATATCGACAACCCGATAGAATTCCAGTTTAATTCGGAGTGGCTCTCCAAGCTAACATTTGAAGACTCTGTGGAGCTTGCCTCCAACTTTACCGTGCAGCAGATGCTAGAGCGCGATGCGTTCAAAAAGCGAGTCGCTGCCGAGAAGCCACTCTTCGTCCATGAGTTCTTCTATCCGCTGATGCAGGGCTACGATTCTGTGGCAATGGATGTTGATGTGGAGATTGGTGGCACCGACCAAACATTCAACATGCTGGCTGGTCGTACATTGCTCAAGCGTTACAAGCAGAAAGAAAAATTTGTCATTACAACCACACTGCTCGAAAACCCAGAAACCGGCGAAAAATTAATGAGCAAAAGCCTTGGCACCGGTGTAGGTCTCGATCTGAATGCCAAAGATATGTTCTTTAAAATCATGCAGCTGGCGGATGCGGGTATTTACCAGTGTTTTGTGGATTGTACGCGCCTGCCTATGAGTGAGATTGCTGTAATTAAAAATCGGCTCGACGACGGAGAAAACCCACGCGATATCAAAAAGGATCTTGCCCGAGAGATAGTGTCAATGTACCATGGAGCGAGCGCCGCCGTTGATGCTGAGCAGCAATGGATCTCTGAGGTGAGCCAGAAGAATCTTGCTAAGGACATTGACGTCATTCAGGTAGATGCCCATGAGTCAATTATCGATATCATTGTTCGACTGGGCATCACAAAAAGTCGCGGCGAGGCCAGACGGCTCATCAAGCAAAATGCCGTGAAAATCAATGACTCCAAAATTTCCAGCGAAGATATACCACTGACTAACGGTGACATTTTGCGTATTGGTAAGAAACATACCTTCAAGGTAGCTCTACACTCGAATCAATAACATGATACGGAAAACCGACACTACAACTCCCAATGTGCCTCTAGTTATAATACAGTTGCACTATATACTCCTAGGCGTATGAGTGAATTATGCATCATATCCTCCTCACCAAATGTGTTCGACTCCGCTCTGCTGTTTTCAGGGAAAGCTGATCCTTCAATTGCGACGTTCCTACCAGGTAGGAACTATCACGCAGATATAAGTTACGCATTTATAACAGAGGAAGACCCTATATATCAAGTAGGTGCTATGAATCCAGCGATATAAACCTTTTTTAGTTTGGATGAGCTAGAAGCTCTCTCATCAGAGAATATACATAACAATGCAAAAGGTATTGCTATGTATATTTTAGCTACAGCGATTACTGAATGGGGGTAGTAGTAAATGTGTCATCTTATAAGCTTTAGGTGTATCCCCACCCTCTTGGTGTAGAGTCTTGGTTGAGATACATTACTCAAACACCAGCACAGTGACACTGTTACGACTCGTCAAGGATCTTTTAATCAAAACCATCTTTTTGATCCGACTTTACTTCGAAATTCCCGCAACAGTATCCTGGTATCCTTTTTCGTTTATCTAGTTTCTCTTTCATTTGTTGCACATAAAAAGACGTTAGATTTTTACTTCTACCGCCCTACGTAAAGCTTATAAACTGTCTCATCTGTTATTTACATACTAAACTTTCAAATTCTTATTGTGTAACATTCCACCAAACATCGTATGATACATATCCTTTGATGATGCGCCACAAAGTATCTGTTTAATATGGTTGATATTTCATCAAATTGGGCTACAGTCTGTAGTCCTTTTAATTTAATGCATCCTTCAAATTTATAACTTCCACAAGAATTGCTATCACCCTGTAATTCATCATCTCGGCTCAGTCTTTCATACAAAGTGGTTATTTTATCATAACTTCTCACGATTGCATCCTTTCGCTCAAATAGTGATTTAAGTATTCTTCTTAATTCTGTTACTCCTTATAGAGCGCTAAATCTCGTGCTAGTTTTAGCGCATTCCTTAGTCAAGAATTCTGCAATATTCTTGACTAAACCAAATGTAAGGATAGGAAACTTACCTAAGAGAGGCCGTTAGTCATGTTTCATACAAATCTCTTGACTATCGATTCAAGTACCAGGAGATCAAAAAGGCTATAAGAAGGTCACGTTGTTTCTATGATCTGCTCCATTTCAATTCTTACCACAAGATGTGCATTGGCACTGTTAAAGAGATGGTCAAATGGGTCATCGGTGACTGTGTTCTCTCCGGGAAAGAGCTGCTAGGTCATAGAGCCACGCGCGGGGCTGACACTCTTTAAGCAGTGATGGGTGGTGAGTCGTAGAAGCTTTTCGGCGCATCGCTTGGTGTGTTCTTTGTGTAGATACGGAGATATTCTGTCGCTGCATGCTCGTGTTCACTCGACAACACAGACAAATGGCGCGATACATTCGTCTCCGCGCCAATTATCTCCCATAGGGCACCAAAACCACTAGACGATACCAGAACAGTTACTAGGCACAACAGATAGTGAGATAAGACGACGAGCGGTAACAGATAACATGACAACTCTGCCTGTTTCTGCCCTCCTGACCATCAGTCAGGCCTAGTGTGGGCTAGGTCAATGATCTACTGCCCCTTCGTAGCGCTAATCGGACAACTGAACTACGTATCCGACAAACTCAGCGACAACATTGACAATTTCTATGCAGATGACGCAGTTATCGCTTGCATCC
>ERZ773004.12-NODE-12-length-129337-cov-5.046634_pt1 | contig 129337 bp, 114 predicted proteins | sample MGYA00580667_ERZ773004 | MGnify/ENA primary metagenome ERZ773004 (study PRJEB29015, sample SAMEA2737963) | human oral metagenome | biome: human oral; feature: human-associated habitat; material: dental | place: China | collected 2123 ... | reverse complement strand
GCCTGAATTTCCCGGGCTGATCGCTGCATCGGTCTGCAGCAGCTTCACGCGCTTGTCGCTGACATCGAGCGTGCGGTTCAGCGCACTGATGACCACCACGGTGACGCTTCCCTGAAACTCGAGCCCGAGCGGATTGCCGATCGCAATTGCCGGCTCACCGACCACGACCGTATCCGAGTTGCCAAAGGTCGCCGTCGGCAGATTACTTTCATCCACCTTCACAACGGCAAGGTCGGTGAACTCATCCTTTCCGATAAGCTTGCCCTTGAGACTGCGCCCATCGGAGAGCGACACAATGATCTCCTTCGCCCCGTCAATCACATGATTGTTTGTCACGATGTAGCCGTCACTGCGGAAGATCACGCCGGAGCCGACGCCCTCCGTCTCGACCGGATTGTTGAACCAGTCACGGGCGACCGCCTTGTTCGTGATGCCGACGACGGCAGGGCCAACCGCCTTTGCCGCACGGACGACGGGGGTATTGCGTGCCTCCGAGAGTCCCGAGACATCGACCGCCTGTGCGGGCTTCAGACCGCCGACGGAGTTGTCGGCAGCGGTTCCCATCGAGCAGCCGCCGAATATGACAAAGGATGCAAAAACTGCCGCCGCAGCGAGTGCAGCCCCTTTTTTCTTTTGGAATCGGATGTTCATCATGACATCTCCTTTATAGAATGATCTCTGCTCCGCCCTCCGGCAGACAACTCTCCACATCGAGCGTCATCCCCCGCGAGGAAAGGATGTCCTGCACGGTATCACACGCGAGCGCGGGGCGGTTGTTCTCCTTGGAGAGGTGTGCGAGGACGACGCAGTCAAATTTGCGCAAATCGGGCTTTTGCAGTAGATCGATGTCGTAGTATCTCTTGGCGTCGGCGGCGCTAGCCCAAGGATCATAGACGCTTACCTCGCAGCCGAAATTTTTAAGCTCATTTATCATATCCACGACGCGCGTATTGCGGGTATCGGGGCAGTTTTCTTTAAATGTCAGCCCCAAGATCAAGACCTTTGCGCCCTTTACCTTTTCGTCATATTTTATCATCATCTTAACGACCTCCGTAGCGACGTAGCTTCCCATATTGTCGTTAATGCGGCGGCTTGAGAGGATGATTTCCGGGTGATAGCCCACCTCGGTCGCTTTCTGCGCCAGATAATACGGATCGATGCCGATGCAGTGCCCGCCCACGAGTCCCGGACGGAAGCTTAAGAAATTCCACTTTGTAGCCGCCGCGTCGATAACGTCGTTGGTGTTGATACCGAGCTTGCCGAACAGGATCGCAAGCTCGTTGATAAAGCCGATGTTGATGTCGCGCTGGGTATTTTCGATCACCTTCGCGGCCTCGGCGACCTTGATGCTGCTAGCGCGAAAGGTGCCGTTTTGAAGTATACTAAGATAGACGCCGTCCACCACGTCCAAAGCCTCGGGGGTGCTTGCCGAGACGATCTTTTTGATTTTCGTGACAGTGTGAACTTTATCGCCCGGATTGATCCGCTCAGGCGAATATCCGCAGAAAAAATCGCGGTTAAATTTTAGCCCGCTGGCTCTCTCAAGCACCGGTACGCAGTCCTCCTCCGTAGCGCCCGGATAGACGGTGCTTTCATACACGACGATGTCGCCCTTTTTAAGCACGGCTCCGACGCTTTCGCTGGCCTTGAGTAGCGGCGTAAGATCGGGGCGATTTAGCCTATCTACGGGCGTCGGCACGCACACGATATAAAAATTGCTCTGCCTCATATCATCTAGATTTGCGCTAAATTTAAGCCCGTTTTGAATCGCCGCAGCAAGCTCCTCATCGCTAAGCTCCAGCGTGCGATCGTGCCCGCCGCGCAGCTCGTCTATGCGGTCCTGAGCTACGTCAAAGCCCACGACCTCGTGTTTCGCGGCAAACGCCGCCGCCAAAGGAAGCCCAACGTAGCCAAGTCCGATTATCGCTATTTTCATTTTTCCCTCATTTACTTTCATATTTTCCTCTTTTCTTTGCGTTAAATTTCATCGTTAAATTTCGCTCTCAAACTCGCTAAATTTCATGCTCGCGCAGATACATTGCGCGTCTTAAAATTTAAACATTGCAAGCTCGCTCGCCGTTTTATTTGCGCTACTTGCGCGGCAAATTTAAAATTTTGCCTTGATACGGAATTTTACGTCGCGGCAAAATTTCGTATTGTGATAAAAATTCGCTGCCTTAGTGCAGTAAGCGGCGCCATGCAAAATTTCAAGCCGTGATAAAATTTTACTACCGCGCCAAAATCCCGCGTTACGATAAAATTCCATCGCCGTACCGTTAAAATTTTGCGCCGATAAATTCTATGCCGCCAAAATTCCGCGCCGTAAAATTTAAACGCCGCTGAATTTCACGAAGCCGCGTCGCATTGCGTAAAATTTCGACGCCGTAACGCAAGCCGCAAAATTTCAAAAAAACCTCGCGAAATTTAGCAAATTTAATCTTTAATTTCAACCGCCTCATCCTTGATCTCAACCTTTTGCGTAGCGTTTGCGTCAGCTGCGGGCTTTAGATAGCCCTCCTCAATCAAAATTCCTACCGCTCGCTTAAAGATCGGCAGCGCATTTTGAGCAGCGTAATAGCTGCCCCTTTTAGGCTCGCGCACCAAAACGCCGATCGTGTAGCTGGTGTCCGCGTCGTTGGCAAAGCCAAAAAACGAGCTATTATAGGCGCTCGAATAGCCGCCTCCTTTGGCGATACGCGCAGTGCCCGTCTTGCCGCCGATTTGCAGCCCCGCTACTCGACCCTTGCGCCCCGTGCCGCTCTCGACCGTTTTGATTAAAATTCCTTTTATTACGTCAGCGGTAGGTTTAGAGATTACCTGGCGGGTTTCGCTTTCGTTAACGGTGTAAGTTTTGCCATTATTTTCGAGATTTTCGACTAGGCGCGGGCTAATCATGACGCCACCGTTGTTAAAGACGGTATAGGCATTGAGCATCTGAAGGAAGGTCATCTGCGCGCCGTAGCCGTAGCTGATCGTGGCTTTGTAAATTTTATTATTCAGGCTTTTGATACTAGGTATATTTCCGCTTTGCTCATACGGCAGATCGATGCCCGTTTTTTGCGACATACCGAAGTTCATCAGCCCGTCATAAATAGCCTGCCCCTCCAGCCGCTCTGAAATTTTAATCATTCCAATATTTGAGCTGTGGATGATGATCTCCTCGCCGCTCATCTGCTTTGCAGGATGCGTGTCGCGGATCGTGCGAGTACCAAGCTTATAGCTGCCGTTATAGGTATTAATGATCTCGCCCGGTTTGACGGCTTTGGCATCATAGGCGATTGCGAAAATTATCGGCTTCATAATCGAGCCCACTTCGTAGGCGTATTCGCTCGCGGTAAAATTTAAATTCTTAAGATCGTTTTTCGTGATGTTTGAGGGGTCATAGCGGGCATTGGTCGCAAGGGATAAAATTTTGCCCGTTTTGGAGTTCATAATGCCCACCACGATTTCTCGCGCATCGTAATTATCAGCGCCCTCATCGCTTAGGCGCTCTATCTTTCTTTGCAACGTTAGCGGCACGCTTAGACGGACGTTGTAGCCGTCGATCCTGCCCGTTTTTTTGCTGCTACGCTCTAGGATGATGTTGCCGCCGATATCGCGCGGGCCCACGATAAACTCATCTCTAACCGGCGCTAGATAATACTCATAGTACTTCTCGATCCCTTTGATACCACTAACCTTTGTAATGCCATCAACCTCTTTTTTATTGATATAGCCGATTAACGGAGTGAGCGAATCGCCGACATTGTAGCTGCGCTTCTCGCCGCTTTCGCTCACGCTCATGCGGATAGGCGGATTTAGCCTGCCGTTTGCGCCCATGAAGCTGACGAAGACCTTTTTTAAATTTAGCTTATATGCAAGCTCTTTTAGATGCACGGCGGTTTTGGCGTCGATCTTATACGACAGCACGGTCGTACCGCCAGAGCCCTCGATCGCGCTTTTGACGCGCTTTTCGCTATCGCCCGTATAGATGCAATAAAGCCGCACGAAAAGATCAAGCTTGTTTTTATCGATGCTTCGCGCATCGACGCTAACTTTATAGAGTTTGACGGAATTTGCCGCGACGTAGTTATCTTTTGCGATTATCGCGCCGCGGATCGCGCTGTTGGTTTCATTGACATCCAGGCGCGGTAGCTTGCGCTCAGTGCTGCCCCAAAAATATAAAATCGCCAAAAATACAAAAAGCGCCGCCGGCACGAATATAAACATCACGATAATCATACCGACCGAGGAACTTTTATCTCTTTGCCACATCTTATTTCTTTAAAATTCTAAATTCCGCGCATTTTTTACGCTGCTGCATCTCAAGCTTTGACTCAATGCTGCGCTCCGCGCGGAGCTTTAAGATCTGCAAAGCGCTCAAAGCCGCTATCTTGCACACTAAGCTCAGCAAATAGAGCGAGGAATTCCGCTCGTGGCATCTCTTTAGCACCCATAAATTTCAGATGCTCGTTCATAATCTGGCAGTCGATTAAAAAGCCGAAATTTGCAAGCACCTCACAAAGCCTAATCAGCGCGACTTTCGAAGCGTTGCTCTTTAGGCTCAGCATACTCTCGCCGCAAAACACCCGCCCAAAAATTAGCCCGTATAGCCCACCTACGAGCTCGCCGTCCTCGTATGCCTCAACGCTGTGAGCGTAGCCATCTGCTGCCAAACGCGAGTAAGCCTGCACGATCTGCTCGCTGATCCACGTGCCGTCGCTCTCTTTTTTTCGTACGTCTTTGCAGCGCTCGATGAAGCCCTTAAAATTCGCGTCAAATTTAACATCATATCTCTTAAGATAGGGCTTAATGGACTTTTGCACACGCACTTCACGCGGATCAAGCACTGCGCGCGGATTGGGCGACCACCATAAAATCGGCTCATCCTCGCTAAACCACGGAAATATCCCTGCGCTATAAGCGCTAAGCAAACAATCCTCGCTCAGATCGCCGCCACTTGCAAGCGGCGCAAAATCGGGCGCATCCATAGGATCTGGAAAATCGTAAAACCGAGCCATTATTTAACGACACTGCTTTGAGCTAGTGCGGGTTGCTTTTTTTCTATCTGCGGCAAAGGCGTAGAAGCAAAGCTAAAGCTTAGCTCGCCATCTTTTACGCTCACGCTAACTAAGCCGCCCTCTTGCAGCGCGCCAAAAAGCAGCTCGCCGCTTATATGATCGCTGATCTGCGAACTGATCTCGCGCTTTAAATTTCGCGCTCCAAACTCGTCCGAATAGCCGCGCGAGATAATCAAATCTTTTGCTTCCTTGTTTAGGCTAATTTTTACGTTTTTTAGCTGCGACTCCAGCTCACCGATAGTTTTATCCACGATCTTTTCTAAAATTTCGCCGCTTAAGCGGTTAAAATTTATGATCTTATCGATGCGATTTCGAAACTCGGGCGCAAAAAAGCTCTTGATCGCATTATCGATCTTGTAACTCTCGTCCTTCGTAAATCCGACCTGCGGCGCTTCTTTCGTGCCTAAATTCGACGTCATTATTATGATCGTATTTTTAAAATCGGTCGTAATGCCGTTGTTATCGGTAAGACTTGCGTTATCGAAAATTCCTAAAAAAATATTCGTCATGCTAGGATGAGCTTTTTCTACCTCATCAAATAAAATGACGCTGTAGGGGTGCTTTTTGATGTTGTTAGTTAAAATTCCGCCATTTTCAAAGCCCACGTATCCGGGAGGTGCGCCGATGAGCCTAGAGACGCTATGGGCTTCCATATACTCGCTCATATCGTAGCGCTCAAAATGCACTCCAAGCTGCGCGGCTAAGACCTTAGCTAGCTCACTTTTGCCCACACCGCTACTACCTGCGAACAAAAATACGCCGATTGGGGAGCTTGCGCCTCCAAGCCCGGCGTAAGAGCGTAGAAGTGCCTTGCAAAGGCTGCTAACCGCTTCGTCTTGACCAAAAATTTCACGCTTGATATTGGCTTCTAGATTTTTTAGTACCTGTTTATTATCGACGCTACTGCTTAAATTTGCAATATTCGCGCTAATCGAAAGTGTATTTACTAAATCGTCCTTGCTGATTTCAAGCGGAGCTTCGTGCGGCTTAAATGCAAAACTCGCACCCACCTCGTCGATGAGATCAATGGCGCTGTCGGGAAGGAATTTATCGCTTTGATATTTTTTAGCAAGCGTTACGCTATCACGCAAAATTTCGTCGCTAAATTTCACGCCGTGAAATTCCTCATATTTTTTGGCTACGCCTTTTAAAATTTCAACGCTATCATCGATACTAGGCTCGCTTACATCGATCTTACAAAACCTGCGGCTAAGCGCTTTATCCTGCGAAAACGAGCGGTATTCGCCGTATGTAGTAGCGCCGATGACCGATAGCTCGCCGCTTGCAAGCGAAGGTTTTAGGATGTTTGACATATCAAGTTCGTTGCGATTGCCCGTGCCTGCGCCAACGATCGTGTGAATTTCATCGATAAATAAAATCGCGTTTTGATTGGCGCTAAACTCGTCTATAAGGTCTTTTAGCCTTTCCTCAAACTCCCCGCGCAGCGTAGTACCTGCGATTAGCGCGCCAGCATCAAGGGCGTAAATCACCTTATTTTTTAGCTTTTCTGGCACTTCGCCGCGGACGATTTTTAGCGCGATACCCTCGATGATCGCGGTTTTACCAACTCCTGCTTCGCCCACTAAGATAGGATTGTTTTTCTTGCGGCGACAGAGGGTTTGTAGCGTCTTTTCGATCTCTTTTTCGCGTCCGATGAGTGGATCGATCTTGCCCTCAAGCGCGATTTTATTGAGGTTTGCTGTATAAAGTGAACTAGGCGAATCCTTTTTAATATCGCGCTCGTTTATGGCGTCCTTTTCGCCCTCAAACGCAGGCTCAAATTCCGTATTCTGCCACTGCCTGCGACTTTCGTCGTAATTCATCGCATGCGTGATATCGTCAATATCGTATGAGTTTAGCTTAATCGCTGCGGCTTCGTCGCGAGAAACGACCTCATCGCGGTGATCGAAAGCGGATTTGTACTTTCGCACAATGAGCTCAAAAATCGCGGCATTGATACCGTAGTGATTTAAAATTTTAGTGCAGTCGTTTTCCTTATCATTTAAAATTTTAAGCATAAAATCAAGCTCGTTTTTAGGCTCTTTAGCGTTATTTAATTCAGTATAGAACTGCTTAAATTCTATCGTTTGCGCCGGAGCCTTGCCGCTTGATTTAGGCATCATATCCAAAAGCCCGCCCAGATTATCCAAGATATTTAGGTAGTTAATATCCGGAATTTCTTTGGCGATGAGCCCGTGAAAGGGCTTATTGTATTTAAAAATTGCATAAACTACGTGCGAAGTGGTGATATATTCGTCCTCGCCGTCGTTTGCGACGCTGATTGCTTGTTCAAAATGTTTGTTTAAAAAAAATCCTATCATTGCTTTCCTTTAAATTTAATCCTCTTCGATCTCGCATCTAAGAGGAAATCCTGCGGCCTTTGCCGCTTGTAAAACCGCTTGTTGCTTGCACTCGGCTATCTCTTTAGGATACGCGCCGCAAACCGCGCGACCCTGCTTGTGCACTTTCATCATTAAATCTACGGCGTCGTTAAAGTTTTTGGCGAAAATCTCCATCAAAATATAAACCACGAAATCCATCGTCGTCACGTCGTCGTTTAGCAAAATTACTTTATACGGACGAGGCACAAAAGATTTTGTTTTGGCGCGAGTGTGAATCTGCACGCCAGTTTTAGTTGCCATTTTTTATCCTGGTGATATCGCTTTTTATCACATCGGTATCGACCATGCCTAAGTAATACGGCTTGCCCCGCTCATCGCCCTCATTGATGTCGGTAAGCCTTTGATATTTTCCATCTTTAAGTACTACCTTAAAAGGGATCGAAAGCGCGTGGCGATAACCGATGTCGCTTAAAATTTGACCCACTATGCGCTCGTTTTGTTTGGAATTTGATATGAAATAATACGCGTTAAATTTCTTCGTAAAATTTTCGATCACCTGCGCGTCGGTAATATCCTCAAAATAGATCAGCCCCACCATCAAAAAATCTGCGGAATTTTTTAGCTGAAAGTCCATCAGATGCGGCGCTTCGATGCGGCACGGCTGGCAATACGTACCGAAAATATCAAACATCAAAATTTTATCGCTATCCGCGAGCTTAAAGCCCTTTTCTGTCCGCTCGATCGTTACCTCGCCGCCTACGACGCTTTTAAGCGTAAATCGCTCGCCCGTTTTAAACGGCGTAAAAGCTACCTCCTCGCCGCTCTCTCCACCAATACGCTCGTCATTTTTATCTTGAGCGGAATTTTTTGCCATCTGATTCTCGCTCGCGGTAGGATTCTCGCCCGCAGAGCCCGTCTTTTTCTGCGAATCATCTCCGCAGCCGCTTAAAACAAAAATCGCCAAACATAATAGTAAAAATTTCTTCATTGCATTTCCTTCGGGTTTAAATTTAAGCCCGCATTTTAACCAAAGTTTTGTGAATTTAAAATGAATGCTTGTCGTATCGCTTCATCGCGCTTTGCGCTTCGCGGTCGGCTTCCTTGCGCTTTAGCGATTCGCGCTTGTCGTGCAGATTTTTGCCTTTTGCCAAAGCGATACGCGCCTTTACGCGGTTTTTATCATTCAGATACAGCGACAAAACCACGATGGTAAGACCCTCTTTGCTAACCGCGCCAAGCAGCTTGTCGATCTGCTTTCTGTGCATCAAAAGCTTTCGCGCCGCCCCTTCGTCTGGACGAAAATGGGCGTTGGTGCTTTCAAGATAGCTGATATGCGCGTTTAGCAAAAACAGCTCGCCGCGGATCACGCGACAAAAGCTATCTTTGAGATTGCCCCTGCCCGCGCGCAGAGCTTTGACCTCACTACCCTTTAGCACGATGCCCGCTTCAAAGCTTTCAAGTATCGTAAAATCGTGAAATGCCTTGCGATTTTTACTCAGTTCTTTCATCTTTTTCCTTCTAAATTTGACCCTAAGCTTAGCCCGTTTTTGCTTAAATTTAAAAGCGGGCGAGCGAATTTTAAATTTTATCTTTAAAATTTAGCTTTTAAATTTTAACCGCGCGCCTTGGAATTCTTATTTTAAGAAAAACACGCTGCTGCCGCTGCCGCTTAGAAACATATCGCGATACTTACTCATCTGCGGATATAGCTTTATGCACGGCGCGAAAAGATCGTTTAGCGCAAAGCCGCCATATTGCGCCAGCAGCTGCTCGCTGCTTAAACGCAACATCTCTTGCGCCTGCGCGGCGTTTATGTTTGGCATAAAGCTTGCGCGAAACTCATTATAAACCGCGCCGGTAGAGCAAAAGATCGCGGGCGTTAAAATTTCAATCGCAGGCAGGCGGTCCTCGAAAGGCTCGATGATCTCGCCGATACCGCGCACATTCGCGGCCTCAAGTCCGCTAACAAAAAACGCGACATCCGCGCCGATATTTTGCGCGATTTTGGTAAGCCGCTCGCGCGAAATTTTTAAGCCTAATTCCTCGTTCGCAAGTCGCAAAAACGCCGCCGCATCGCTACTGCCGCCCCCAAGACCCGCGCCGATCGGAATATGCTTTTTAAGCACGATCTTGTGCGAGCTGAAAAACTCCGCAAGCTCGCGCGCAAAGCCTGCCTGCTCAAGCGCCGCCTTGGCTTTTAAAATTATGTTATCCGCGATCTGCGCGGCGTCGCATTCAAGCGCAAAGCCGCTCGCGCGCTCGAAGCTTATCTCATCAAACAGCTCCCTGCGCAGCACGAAGCGCGAGGCGATCTCGTGGTAGCCGCCGCGCGTGCCGACGACTTTTAAAAAAACATTGATCTTTGCATAGGCTTTCAAAATTTTACTCCTTCTGCGCTTTGGCGCACTTGCGTTAAATTTAGACTGCGACAAGTCCATCTAGCGCGATTAAAATTTCAATCCGCGCGCGAGTTAAATTTCAGCCTGCGACGCGCCCCGTCCAGTGCGATCAAAATTCAAAACCGCGTGCCGTGGAATTTAACCCGCGATCGCAGCGCCCGATACGTAAATTTATAAGGCGCGGAAATTCAGATCCGCAACGCGCGCAGCTAAATTTCAACCCGCGGCGCAAATCTATCTTAACGATTAGAATTCCGAGTTAGCAAAATTCTAGCCACGCCACATTAAATCGCAAATTTAGCTTAGCGATGCGCCGCAAAATCAAACCCATCGGCGCAAACTACGCATTACCGCGAGCCGGAATTTCATTCGGCAAAGACCGCTTGGCGTGCCGCGATAAGCTCCAACCTGCGCGCTTTTTAAATCGTCAAATTTTAATCTCGCGGCGCGTCGCCATCGCGCGGCAAAAAGCAAATTAAACGCCGCTCCGCCGGATCCGTCGCGTTTAAATTTAATCCCCGCGGATTTATGCCTTTCGAGAGGGCGTCGCCTACCTAACCGCACATTTAAATTTACGCCGCCTGAGGCAGATTTTGCGATCCGTGCGCAACAAAAAAGCGTGATCGCTCGCCCGCTGCTCCGCACGATAAAATTTAGCCGCGCGGGCGGCGCGCTATGCGAGCAAATTTAAAACGCGCCGTATTTATAACCGCTCAAATTTCAAGCCAGGGCCGCCCGATTAAAATTCCGTCGCAGGCTGGAGGCGCTGATTAAAACACGCCGCCCGCGATCGGGACGTCATTCCACAGATACCGCACCTCGCCCGCGCTAATCTCGATGATCGAGTAAAAATCGCCGCAGATAAGCAGATAGCGGCCGTCCGCGCGGCTCGCCAGATCCTTTGCGGCGAGCTTCTTACCCAAGATCACGTCGCGCGCGTCGCCGTCGTAAAAGTTCGGCTTAAGATCCAAAAACTCGAGCGGATTTAGTGCTGCCTCGTCCGCAAAGCGCGGATCTTGCAGGTCAAAAGCCCCCTCGCTTTCTCGTCTAAGCGCGCTTAGCGTACCGCAAACGCCTAGCTTTTCTGCTAAAATTTGCGCAAAAGAGCGCACGTAGCCGCCCTCGCTAAGCGCAACGCGAAAGCTCACGAAGGGGTGAGCGTAGCTTAAAATTTCGGCATCAAAAACATGCATCGAGCTCTCTTTCAGGCTCACCTCTTCGCCCGCGCGAGCGAGCTTGTATGCGCGCACGCCGCTAATTTTCTTGGCGCTGAAAGCGGGCGGGATAAATTTTATCTCGCCGCGCATTTGCGCCATCGCGGCGTCTAAAACCTCGCGCGAGAGCGGCGGAATTTGCTCCACGCGCCCCATGTTTTCATTATCGCCGCTTGGGCTTTGTGCGCCCAACCACAGCGTCGCGAAGTAGATTTTTGGCTCCTTTTTCAAAAATCTAAAAAAGCGCGCGTATTGCCCGAATGCGACGATCAACGCGCCGCTCGCAAAGGGATCGAGCGTGCCGCTAAAGCCCGCCTTTTTCACGCCGTATTTGCGCTTAAGAGCGCTTAAAAATTTATTGCTGCCGATGCCAGCGGGCTTGTCCGCCAAAAACAATCTATTCATAAGAGCCAATCTTTTCTACGAAATTTGACATTATCACGCGCGAAATTCCGCCGAAATTTATAGTGAGCCGATCACCGTTTACCGCCGTGATCTGTCCGATCCCAAATAGCTTGTGTTTGATCAGCTCGCCCTTGCTAAAGCCGCTGCTTTGCTCGCGCGGCGGCTCTTTAGCCACCAAACCCGCCTCGGCTATAAATCTGCTAGCGTCCAGCCTCTCGCGCTTGCCGCGATAAAAGCGACTGGCGGCAAAGCTAAGCGTAAGCGTGCGCTTGGCGCGCGTGATCGCCACGTATGCGAGCCTACGCTCCTCCTCGATGTCATTGCTGTCGCCCAAAAGCGGGAAAAAGCCCTCCTCCAGCCCGATTACGAAAAGATGCTCGAACTCAAGCCCTTTACTGGCGTGCACGCTCATTATGTTTATCGCATCGCCCATGATGGCGTCCTGATCGCTAAGAAGACTTAGCTCGTTTAAAAATTCCGCCAGATCAAAATCAGGCTTATTGCTCGCCTCGTCCTTCAGCATCGCCAAAAACTCGTCAATGTTTGCAACGCGATCGGCGCCGTCGGGCAGCGAAGCATAGTAGGCCTTTAGCCCGAAAGCGGGCTCCAGCGCGTCTATTTTTTTGATAGTATCCGCTAGCGCGGAGATAGAAGCGATGTCGCTTTTAAGCTCCGCTAGAGCCTGCGCCGCCTTGGCGCTAAGCCCCGCGTCCGGCTCGCTAAAGGCGTCAAATAGACTGATAAGTCGCAGGCGCGAAAGCTCCTCGAGCTTTGCCAGCGAGACCTTGCCGATGCCGCGCTTGGGCACGTTTATGATCCGCCTCATCGAAAAGTCGTCGTGCTCGTCGTTTACTAAGCGCAGATAGGCGATCGTATCCTTGATCTCGGCGCGCTCGTAAAATTTCACGCCGCCTACCATTTTATACGGGATTTTGGCGCGATTTAGCCCCTCTTCCAGCGCGCGCGAAAGAGCGTTTACGCGATAAAGCACGGCGATTTGAGAGGGCGCTGCGCCGCTTGAAAGCAGCTTTTTGATGGCTTCTGCGATCTTTGCCGCCTCGATACTCTCCTCGTCTGAACGCAAAATTTCGATCTTTTCGCCCCCGCCGTTCATGCTAGTAAGGCACTTGCCGAGGCGATTTTTGTTATGCGAGATGAGCTCGTTGGCGGCATTTAAAATTTCATCCGTGGAGCGGTAGTTCTGCTCGAGTTTGATAAATTTTACGTTTGAGAACTGATCTTTAAAATTTAGAATATTTTCTATCCGCGCGCCGCGCCAGCCGTAGATACTCTGATCGTCATCGCCCACTACTACGAGGTTTTCGTGCGCGGTGCAGAGCTTTTGCAGCAGTTTGAATTGAATGTCGTTGGTGTCCTGATACTCATCGACCGTGATGTAAGCGTAACGGCGCGAAATTTCATCGCATAGCCGCTCATTCGCGTTTAAAATTTTATACGGCAAAATCAGCAGATCATCGAAATCCACCAGATTATTCGCCGCCAAATATGCCTCGTAGCGCTTATATGCTCTAGCGCAATGCGCGTAAAATCCGCTATACATCCTGCTTAGCTCGTCATCTTCGCCTTTTAGAAGCTCGTCGATATCTTTAGGACCGATTAGAGAATTTTTGTAGGTTGAAATTTTAGCCGCTAATAGCGATGTGGGCAAATTTATCTCAAAGCCCTTGATGATCTTTTTCTTATCGTCCGTATCGATTACTTGAAAGTTTGCGCTGCGTCCAAGCTCGCTAATATGAAATTTCAAAAACAAAAGCCCGAATTTATGAAAGGTGCACAGAAGCGGCACGCTACTTAAATTTAGCCCGCTTATCAGATTAAGCGCTCGCGAGCGCATCTCGGCGGCGGCTTTGTTCGTAAACGTAAGCGTGAGAGTATTTTCCGCAGGCACGCCGTTTGAAAGCAAGTAAGCAAGGCGCGCGGTGATCGTCTTAGTTTTGCCGCTGCCCGCACCCGCTAAGATTAACATCGCTCCGTCCACGTGGCTCGCAGCCTCGCGCTGAGCGGGATTAAGACCTTCTAAAATATCGCTCATTTTGAAAAAATTTTACGCGATTTTTCGCGCTTAAGCCACTCGGACTCGGGCTGGGAGAAATTTACCGCGATGGGCTTGCCGTCCACGACGATCTGCAATACCGCATAAAACGGCACACTAAGTGTGCTTGCAAAATCCTGCGGCCCAAAGCCCGCCTCGAAAACCAGCTCATCCTTGCTAAGATGCGCGCTAGAAAGCGTGTATTCCTCCAGCTGCAAAAAGATCGCGGGCATTTTGAAGCTTTTTAAAATTTCCTCCGGCAGCGGCGGGTCAAATTTTATCTGATCCGTCCTCGCAACGATGCCAAATCCGCATCCAAGAGCCAAAACGTAGTCCAAAACCGCGCCTATATTCGCACTGCTCGCAGCGATAAATTTATCGTCTTTTAAAATTTTATCTATCATCCTAACCCCTCACAAACTCATCTACAAGCGTCGCGACCTGCTCTATGCCGATGCGCCAAAACTCGCTTTTATTGATGTCAAAGCCAAATTTCGCCACTAGCTTTTGCGGCTCGTCGCTGCCGCCCGAACTTAAAAACTCGGTGTAAATTTGAACGAAATTTTCGAGCCTGCCGCTCTTATACAGCCCGTAAAGCGCGAGCACCAAAAGCTGCGCGTAGGCGTATGAGTAGCAGTAAAACGGCGAGTGGATGAAGTGCGGGATGTAGCTCCACCAGCTTTTGTAATGATCCTGCAAGATTAGCTCGCCCGCAAACATCTTGCTCGACTCCTCCATCCACAGCTCACCCAGCCGCTCGACGCTTAGCTCATCCGCGCTTGCATGCACGCGCCGCTCAAAGGTCGTAAATCCGATCTGGCGGTAAAGCGTCGCGAAGATATCCTCGATCTTTGCCGCAAGCATCGCTCTTAGCGCGGTCTTATCGCTTGCGGTCTGCGAGGGCATATCCGTATCGCTCGCCGCGTATTCGCACGAACCCGCAGAGTCTTGCGAGGCGGCGTGTTTTACGGCGCGCTCGTTTGGAATTTTACCGCCCTGAGCCTCTTGCGAAGCGCTGCGTTTAAAATTTTGCGAGCCGTCCGAGACGGCGGCGCTTTTGAAATTTAGCAAGCCGTTTAAATTTGAAAAATTTTCGCGCATATAATCAAACACCAACATCTCGCAGAAAACCGACGCGGTCTCCGCCGTCGTTAGCGGCGTGAAGGAGTTAAAATAGCCCACGCCGTAGCTTAGATACTGATGTATCGCGTGCCCCAGCTCGTGCGCGAGGGTAAATACGTCGCGGCGCTTGCGCGTGAAATTTAAAAGCACGAAAGGGTGCGTATCGCGCGAGCCCGAATGCGAAAACGCTCCGCTTTGCTTATTTTGCGCGGGCATCGCGTCGATCCAATTTCGCTCAAACGCGATCAGCGCGATCTGCTTAAATTTTGGGCTAAATTTTTCAAACGCCGCAAGCACGATCTGCTTAGCCTGCTCGAAGCTAAACTCGCTCTCATCGCCCCCGAGCGGCGCGTATCTGTCGTAATCATACAGTGCGTCGTAGCCTAAAATTTCTCGCTTTTTGGCGTAAAATTTGCCCACTAGAGCGAAGCTTCGCTCCGTCTCTGCGATCAGCGCATCGACGCTTGCGATGTTTATCTGATTTTCCTCATGCATCACCGCCTCGGCTTTGTCGTAGCCGCGCAGCTCGCAGCGAATTTTAAGATCGGTTTTGATCATATTGTAGATGTAGCCAAGCAGGTGGGAGTTCTGCTCTAGCACCGCGCTTAGCGAGGCTGCGGCGTCCTTTCGCACCTCGCGATCGGAGCTATGAAGCAGGCTTAAAATTTCCTCCTCGCCAAGCTTTTGCCCGCGAAAATCAAAGCTCATCCGCGCCATGCTCTCGTCAAAAAGTCGCGAAAACGCCTCGCCGCTTACGGGCGAAGTTTTTAAAAGCACGCTTTCTTGCGGCAGGCTTAGCTGGTGGGCCTTGCGCTGCTTAAGTAGGCTCAAATAATATCTAAATCTCCCGCTTCCTGCGATAAACTCGTCCTGTTTTGCGGCGTCAAGCTCGTTAAATTCAAGCTCAAAAAAAAGTAGGCTCTGCGAAATGTCGTTGCAAGCCTGCTCCGTCTTGGCCTGCTGAGCCCCAAGGCTCGTATCTCGCGCAAAGCTAAGATGTGCAAAACTCATTATCTTGCCGATCTGCTCGCTGATGCTCTCATAAAGCGCAAGCGCGCCTAAAAACTCCTCCGCGCTAAGAGCGCGCAGTTTATCTTTAAATTTAAGCTCAAAATCCCTAGCCTGCGCGGCCGCGCTATCTATCGCGCCGCTAAATTCCGCTTCGTTTGCAAACAGCTCGCCTAAATTCCAATTCATCGATTTCCTTTTAAAATTTTTGGATAATTTTATCAAAAAAGAATAAGTAAAATTTTAAAAACCGCGAGATCCGCCGCACGGGCGGAATTTGCGGTAAAATTTTAAGGTGAGTTATTTTTGCATACTTTGCGACGCGATCGCCGTAAAAATCACGTCGGTGGAGCTATTGATCGCGGTTTCTACAGAGTCTTGGATCACGCCGATGATAAAGCCGATCGCGACGACCTGCATTGCGATATCGTTTGAGATATTAAAGAGCGAACACGCAAGCGGTATCAGCATCAATGAGCCGCCAGGCACGCCGCTAGCACCGCACGCACCGACCGCCGAGACCACGCAAAGCAGTAGCGCCGTCCAAAAATCGGGGCGCACGCCGAGCGTATGAGCCGCAGCAAGCGCCAAGATCGCGATTACCACCGCAGCGCCCGCCATATTTATCGTAGCTCCCAAAGGGATCGAGATCGAGCTTAGCTCGTCGCTGATACCGAGCTTTTTGCATAAATTTAAATTTACCGGGATATTTGCCGCCGAGCTGCGGGTAAAAAACGCTGTGAGGCCGCTTTCGCGCAGGCAGGTAAATACGAGCGGATATGGATTTTTCTTAATCACCGCAAAGACGATGAGCGGATTTACCACGAGGGCTACGAACGCCATCGCGCCTACGAGCACGACTACTATTCGCACGTATCCAAGCAGCGCATCGACGCCGGTTTGATACACGGTAGAAGCTACTAAGCCGAAAATTCCAAACGGCGCAAGCTGGATTACGAACTGCACGATTTTGGTTACCGCTTCGCTCAGATCGGTAAAAATTTTTTTCGTTTCGTTGGTACAAAATTTAAGCGCGACGCCAAGACCTATCGCCCAGGTTAAAATTCCTACGTAGTTTCCGTGCGCGATAGCGTTTAGCGGATTATCTACGACCTTAAAAAGTAGATCTTTTAGCACGATCCAAACGCTTGCAGGAGCGGTATTTTCCGCCGCGCCAACATTGCTTAGAGCAAGCTCCGTCGGGAATAAAAAGCTAGCCGCCACCCCCACGCACGAGGCTAAAAAGGTGCCTACGATATATAGAACAACCACGCGTTTTAAGCCGCTTGCGCTGCCGTATTGTTTATTTACGATCGAGCTTAAAATCAAGATAAAAACTAAAATCGGAGCTACCGCTTTAAGGGCACCTACGAATAAATTTCCTAAAATTTCCGCAAAAGCTACTACGTTTATTAAAAACGAAGTGTGCTCTGCCGCAATATCGCCTGCCGCTGAACGTGCGGCAAAGCCCAAAATGGCGCCTATTATCAAGCCTGTAACTATGCGCAGAACTAGATTTTTATCTTTGTAGCTAGCTACTAATTTTTGAATCGAACTCATTTTTTACCTTTCAATCAAAACGTCGTTTGAAATATATCGAAATTTTATTTAAGCGCATTTAAATTTGAGCGGAATTTCGTAATTTTTAGTCAATCTTAAAACCTCGTTAGATAAAATGACGCGAAATTTTAATTAGGAGCAGATATGTATCTATTTACCAGCGAGGTCGTAAGCCCCGGTCATCCGGATAAGTGCGCCGATATCATCGCGGACAGCATCGTAGATGAAATTTTAAAGCAAGATCCCAACGGGCGCGTCGCGGCGGAGGTTTTCATCGCGGGCAAACACGTAGTAATCGGCGGCGAAGTAAACGCCAAGATCGATTTTACCCACGACGATTACCGCCACATCGTAAAGGGCGCGCTTAGCGAGATCGGTTACAACGACAACCCTCATTTTACGCGCGCACAGTGCCTGCATCCGCAGGATCTGCAAGTGGACGTATTTTTAAACCAGCAAAGCCCCGACATCAACCAAGGCGTCGATCAAGAGGGCGGCGAGATCGGCGCGGGAGATCAGGGCATAATGTTCGGTTTCGCAAGCTGCGAAACGAAAAATTTTATGCCGGCGGCGATCACCTACGCAAGAGCGCTTTGCGATCACGTTTATGCCTACGCAAAATCCCATCCCGACGAACTTGGCGTCGATATTAAGACGCAAGTTACGGTCGATTACGGCACAAAGAGCAATTTTGAGGAGTGCAAACCACAAAGCATCCATACGATCGTGGTTTCCGCGCCTTGCGTCGAGAGTATGAGTATCGAGCGCGTCCGAGATCTGATCGGAAATTTAATCGATTCGGCGGGACTTCCGAAGGAGCTTTACGACAAAAGCAAAACGATCATCTACATCAATCCTACCGGCCGCTACGTAAATCACAGCTCGCTTCACGACAGCGGTCTAACGGGGCGCAAACTGATCGTAGATAGCTTCGGCGGCTACAGCCCGATAGGCGGCGGCGCTCAAAGTAGCAAAGACTATACTAAGGTCGATCGCAGCGGGCTTTATGCGGCGCGCTATATCGCCAAAAACATCGTCGCGGCGGGGCTTGCGAAAAAATGCATCGTCCAGCTCAGCTACGCAATCGGCGTCGCAAAGCCCGTCAGCGTCAGCGTCGATTGTATGGGGACAAATTTAGGCGCGGCTAGCGACGATGAGCTATCCGCTTTCGTGCTTGAAAAATTCCCGCTCACGCCGCGCTGGATCATCGATAAATTCGGTCTTGATCGCCCCGGCAAAGGAAGCTTTCTCTACGCCGACGTAGCCGCACGCGGACAGGTCGGAAATGACGAATACCCGTGGGAACAGCTCGATAGCGTGGAGCTTTTTAAGGCTTTGAAATAAAATTTTACGCTTTGCAGTAGCGCCTTTTTAGCTTACGACATTCGCTAGGCTTGCAGCAGCGAGCCTAGCTCAATATTCTACGCGGCTTTGCATGCCGTTTAGTTTTATCGCATCCAAAAAATAGCGTTGCGGCAAAATTCTCCATCAAAATTCTAAGCCGTGAAATTTAAGAGTTTTCGCAGGTAGAATAGAATTTTAAAATTTTAAGCCCAGCTCGCGCAAAATTTTAAAATTGACGCAGTGAAATCCCAAGGCTAAGCCCGTCTAGTTTAGTGATAAATTCTAACTAGAGCAGGCTTTAAAAAAATTTGCATGCAAGCTTTTAAATTTGCAATCGCTTAAAACGAAATTTGACCTATAAAATTTTTTCTAACGCGCTTTGTACTTAATCTCCGAAGGACAAAAATTTTATATTCTCATTGCTTATGATATTTAAGCGTGTAAATTTTAAAATTTTGCCATTTTATTTGAAGTTTGCCACTTTTATATAGAAAGAAAACCCAAAGCAAATTCCATTTAAAAAGCAGTATCGGCAAGACAAAAACATTAAAATTTTAAAATGTGGAATTTATGAACGTTACCGATTTAAAATCTTAGATTAGCACGCTTCGCCGAAGCTCCCCCGCTAACTACGCAAAATGAAAAAGCAAGATTAAATTCTCCCGCGCGTGATGTCGCCCGCAAGCGAGCACGGCGGAATATCAAGCTTAAATAACGCAAAAGATAAAAGAATAAAGCAAAAATAGAAGAGGCTTGGAGCTTGATAAAATTCTAGCTTTGTGCGGCGGCAACCGAGCGGCTTTTAAATTGGGCTTTAAACGCAATGATGCAAATTGCGCGCCTTAACTTAAATGCTAAGAGGCGATAAAATTTCATCGCCGCTTTCATAAATTAAAATTTTAAAGATATCCCGAGCTACGCAGCTGCAAATAAGTAAATCGCCCGCACTTCAGCCTAAATCTCTTAAATCGCCGACCGAATTTAAGCCGCTTCTTGACTTGATGCTAGGTTTTGATACGTAATTTAAAAGCGAAGCGCTATTTTGTCTGATTATCCTCATTTTTTGGTGCGGCAGTGCTTGCGTTTATCTCGCTGGCTGCGCTATTTACGGGCTCAGGAACAGAGATTTTTTTCACCGAAGCAGTAAAATTCTGCTCGGCTTCAACATCGCCAGTTTTTTCGATATATGTAAAATCACCCATCTTCGTCCACGTTCTAGCTTTAGCTAAAAACGCCTTTTGGCTCTCCCAAATCTCTTTGAAATCGGGATTTTTCTCGCTTTCTTCGGCTAAAATTTCATCCGTCGCCTTGCGAAGCGCACGCATAATCTCAGGTGAAAAAGAGCGAATCTGAACGTTTGGATATTTCTTTTTGATCTCGTCCCAAATTATTACATTTTTATAAAACGTCTCGTTTTCTGCGTATTCGCGCGCCTTAGCGATCGAAGCCTCCAGGATATTTTGCAAATCCTTAGGAAGCTTCTGCCAAGTTTGTAGATTTATCACTATCTGCTGCTCGCTAGCGGGTTCTTGCCATCCCGTATAATAGTAATTTGCGACCTTGTGAAAGCCTAGAGGTATATCAAAGCTAGGACTTGCCCACTCGACCGCATCGATGGTGCCCATCTCTAGCGCCATATATAGCTCACCTACCGGTATCGTAGCGACTGCGACGCCAAGGCGGCTCATAACCTCCCCGCCAAAGCTTGGAATTCTAAATTTAAGCCCTTTTAGATCGTCTAGCGTATTAATCTCTTTTTTAAACCAACCACCCATCTGCATACCGCTATTTAGGATATTAAAGACCTTTAGATTGCTTTTAGCATAGAATTTATCGGCTAGCTCCTTGCCTCCGCCGAAGTAATACCAAGCGTGCTGTTCGTCTTTCGTCATACCAAAAGGCACCGTCGTAAACAGCATATTCGCGCTATTTTTGCCTTTATAATAGTAGCTCGCAGTATAGCCTAAATCGTATTGTCCGTTTTTGACCATATCATAGATCGCAAAAGGTGCTTTATGTTTGCTAGGCGCGTCGATGCTGATTTTCAGCCTGCCATCAGACATACTATCTGCAAGATCTGCCATACGCTTGGCGACATCGCCTACGATAGGCATACTAAGCTCGTAAGTCTGAGCTAGCTTAAGGCGATAAACTTTCTTATCTGCGCCCCACAGCGACGTGGCTATAATCAAACTTAATCCGACAAGAATCGATTTTTTCATATACTACTCCCAAAATGAAATGGTGCGAATTTTATATAAAATCATCTAAATTCACGCTTTTATAACTAGCTTTTAAGCGAAATTTTCGCACAATTGTAGCCAAATTCGATAAGGAAAGGGCATGCAAGAAAAACATTACGATATAATCATCATAGGCGGCGGTATCACGGGCAGCGCGCTAGCGTACGTGCTGGCAGAATTTAGCGGGATCAAAAATATCGCTCTACTTGAAAAATACGAAGGGCTTGCGACGCTAAATTCTAAAGCCAGCGCAAATTCCCAGACGATTCATTGCGGCGACATCGAGACCAACTACGACCTGCAAAAAGCGGCCGAAGTCAAGCGCAAGGCGGATATGATCGTGAAATATTGCCAAAAGCACGGATATGAGAATAAATTTTTATTTCAGGGGCAGAAAATGGCTCTTGGCGTGGGCGAAAGCGAGGTAGAGCTAATTAAAGAGCGCTTTGAGAAATTTAAAGAGCTTTATCCGTATCTGCAGCTTTTTGACAAGGAAGAGCTCAAAAAAATCGAGCCTAAGCTAGTTTTTGACGGGCGCGGCGAGGAGCGAGCGGAGGATATCGTCGCGATGGGCGTGCAATCGGGAGTTTACACGACGATCGATTACGGCGCGATGGCGAATTCCTTCGTGCAAAACGCTAAAAACGTGGAGGGTAAAACCTGCGATCTGTACCTAAACACCGAAGTGCAAAACATCACTAAAGTAGGCGATAAGTTCTATATCCGCACAGCAAATAGACTCTCGCTAAGCGCTGATTTCGTAGTCGTAGATGCGGGCGCTCACTCGCTGTGGCTAGCGCACAAAATGGGGCTTGGGCAGGATCTTAGCACGATTTGCATCGCCGGCAGCTTCTATCTAACCAAGCAAAAGCTTCTAAACGGCAAGGTTTACATGGTGCAAAACCCAAAGCTTCCATTTGCCGCGCTTCACGGCGACCCCGATCTTTTGGCGGACGGCTGCACGAGATTTGGCCCTACCGCACTTACGTTACCAAAGCTTGAACGCTACAAGGGCTGTCGTTCGGTACCGGAATTTTTTCAGTCATTAAATTTTGACATGGATGTAGCCAAGGTCATTTGGCAAAATTTTGGCGATAGCGAGGTAAGGGACTTCTTAATCCGCAATATAGGCTTTGAGATACCGATTTTAGGTAAAAAGCTTTTCGTCAAAAATGCGCGCAAGATCATACCTAGCATCCGCGAGGAGGATATTTACTATGCCAAGGGCTTTGGCGGCGTGCGCCCGCAAGTAATCTCACACTCGCAAAAAAAGCTGCTTTTAGGCGAAGCTAGAATAGGCGAAAATCCAGGGATTATCTTTAATATGACCCCAAGCCCAGGTGCTACGAGCTGCCTAGGCAACGCACTTCGCGACGCAAAAAGTGCCTGCGAATATTTGGGAGTGAGCTTTGATGATGCAAAATTTGACGCGGAAATGATGCGATAAAGAGGAATTTTTAAATTTCGCTCGGGCAAGAATTTTAAAATTTTACTTCGGCGAGGACTTTAAAATTTTGCTCGCGCTTCACATATAGAGAGTTTTAAAATTTCATTCAAACGCGAATTTTTAGAATTTAACCTGCACCGCAAGCTATGAAATTTTAAAATTTCGCCGTGCCTTAGAATTCTAAAATTTTCTCGCGCTATAAAATTTTAAAATTTCTTCGTCTAGCGAATTTTAAAATTTAGAAATTTCAAAATTTTGCGTAAAATTTCGCCTAATGCGGCGATAAATTTTAAATTTAAAGGAGAAAAGATGCTTAAAAAAACCAAAATCCTAGCGACCATCGGGCCCGCAAGCGACAGCGAGGAGATGATGAGTGCGATGGTAAAGGCGGGCTGCAACGCCTTTAGGATGAACTTCAGCCACGGCACGCACGAGTATCACGAGGCAAATCTAAACAAAATTCGCGCCGTAGAAAAGAGCCTGGGCGTCCGCGTAGGCGTCTTTCAGGACATCAGCGGTCCAAAGATCCGCGTCGGCAAGCTAGAGGAAAATTTTAAACTAAAAACGGGCGATAAAATCACCTTCCTTCCTCGCGAAATAATCGGCAAAAAGACCGCAGAAGGCGAATACGAGCTGTGTATCAACCACCCAGAAATTTTGCCGTTAATGAAGGTAGGCGAGTTTATCTACCTCTACGACGGCTCGATCCGCGCCAAGGTAGTCGCGGTAAGCGAGCAAGGCGTGCGAGCGGTGCTCGAAAACGACGGCTTTTTAAGCTCGAATAAGGGGGTGAACTTCCCAAACACCCGCCTAAATATCGACGTTATCACGCAAAAGGACCTCGAGGATCTGCGCTGGGGCGCGGCGCACGGCGTAAATTTCGTAGGCATCTCCTTCGTGCAGTCGCAAAACGACATCCTGCGCGTGCGCGAAATTTTAAACTCGCTGGGCTCAAAAGCTAAAATTTACGCCAAGATCGAGAAATTCGACGCAGTCGAAAATATAGAGCAGATCATCGAAGCAAGCGACGGTATAATGGTCGCGCGCGGAGATCTGGGCATCGAGATGCCGTTTTATGAGATCCCGCGCATCCAAAAGCGCATCATAGCGTTAGCCAACGCCCGCTCAAAGCCCGTCATCACCGCCACGCAGATGATGCTTAGCATGACCGAGCACGAGCGCGCCACCAGAGCCGAGATCAGCGACGTCGCAAACGCCGTGCTCGACGGCACCGACGCCGTGATGCTAAGCGAGGAAAGCGCCATCGGCAAAAATCCCGCGGCCGTAGTCGCCGCGATGAGCGAGACGATCCGCGAGACCGAAAAGATCTATCCTTACGATAAATTTAACGATTACGATTTCTACGACGAGACCGATATGATCACCTCAAGCACCGCAGCGCTTGCCGCAAGACTGGGCGCAGGCGCGATACTTTCGATCACGGGCTCGGGGCGCTCGGCGATCAAACTCGCACGCAACCGCGCTAAAATCGACATCATCGCAATCGCACACGACGAGCAGACCGCGCACGCGCTAAGTCTCGTGTGGGGCGTAAATCCAGCGATGGTTAGGGAAAAAACGAGCATAAACTCTCTGCTCGCACGTATCATAAGCGAGGCTCTGCAGCGCGGGCTCATCGAAGAGGACGGCACCTACGTAATGACGGCGGGCTTTCAAAGCGGCCATCCCGGCAGCACCGACTACATCCGCATCATCAAAAAAGATCAGATCGATTTCTACCGCAACGCGGCGAAAACGGGCTTTGAAAGTAAAATTTAAAGCGCAACATTAAATTTAGCGGTAAAATTTGAAGTTTTTGAGTCGCAGACCTAGAGAGGTAAAATTTTAAAAATTAGGAAGGAAAACGATGATACCAAGCTATAAAGAGATGATGTTTCCGATTTTGCAGTTTATCGGCGAGCACGGCAGCGTGGACAGAAAAGAGGTTTGTAAATTTGTCGCCGAGTACTATAAATTTAGCGACGACGAACTCTCGCAAAGGATACCTAGCGGCATGCTTTTGTATGTTAACCGCGCAGGATGGGCGTTATCGTATTTTGCGGGCAATAAAGAAGTCGTAAATTTACCTGGCACCAAAAAACCCGTCAAAAAAACCGGCAGAGGCGTGTATGAGATAACGGATTTTGGCAAGCAGATGCTAAAAAGCAAAGACGCGCAGGCTAAATTTGAGGCTTGGTATGATGAAATTTATAAAAATAAAAGCGCGCCGAGCGCCGAAATCTCGCAAACAGCAACGCAAGAAAAGACTCCCAGCGACATCATAGCAGAGACGGCAAATGAATTGGCGCAAAATCTAAAATCTCAAATTTTAGATGAAATTTCGCAAAAAAAGCCGAGCTTTTTTGAATATTTAGTGGCGCACTTGCTCGAAAAAATGGGCTACGGAGTAAGCAGACTAACCAAGAGCGGCCCGGACGGCGGTATAGACGGCATTATAGACGAGGACGAGCTTGGACTATCGCAAATTTACGTGCAGGCTAAAAGCTGGCAAGGCGCAATTTCACGCCCTGAAATTCAAAAGTTCGTCGGCGCGATCTCGGATAAGCAGACCAAAAAGGGTGTATTTATCACCACGTCAAAATTTAGCAAGGATGCCGAAAGATACGCCGCGAACGTGCAAAGTCACACGGTGGTTTTGATTGACGGCGAGCGGCTGGCGGAGCTGATGATAAAATACAAACTCGGCGTGCAAGTGCGGCAAAACATCGAAATTTGCGATATCGACGGCGACTTTTTCGGCGATGAAATTTAAGCAAAGATAAAATATGTTTTCAGATTAAGCGCGAACGGAACAATTTAGCTAGACGATCTAAATTATGAGCTAAATTTTACGACTAACGGCGCTTAAATTTAGCCGCGTAAAGCGTCGCGCTGAAGCCGAATCAAAAGAAAATAGAGCCGCACCGCAAAAATTAAAATTCCGCAAAAATATATTCGTTAAAAATCAAACGCCGCGCCTTAAAATTTCAAGGTATAATTACGAGGAAATTTATAAAAATTTAACCGAAGGAGAGACCATGAAAAAATTTCGCTCACTGCTGCTCTGCGCGGCGGCGGCTGCAACTTTGAGCGCCCAAGGCGAGAGTGAGGACAAGGTACAAAAAATCACTTCGATCGACATCTATGTCTCGCCGTTTTATTCAGCTAAGGAGGGCAAGCCCGAATACGTGCATGTTTACGAGCCGATCGACGATCTATTGATGAAAAATGACGTGGCGAGCCTAAAAAAGGCGATCAAAATCATCGAAGACGCCCCGGATATGGTCGCTCCGACCACGCTGATGACTGTCGCTGCACGCGCTTATGATCTGGGGCTTAAGGACGACGCGGTGTTTTGGTTCTACGCGGGCAAATACCGCTTCATCTCCTTCGCTTCGGTAATCGACGTCAGCGGCGCGATGTTTATGGAGACGGTCGAGGCAAATTCCGCTTTCATGCACCTTGCGGGCGACGTGATCAACCCATACGCGTTTTGCGACATCGACAAGCAGCAGATCATAGTCGAAAAGGCGGTCGATTGGGTAAAAGATCATCCGTACAAGGCGATATTTTCGGATAAATTCCCATCCATGGCTAGCGACCGCAAGGCGGCTCTAAAGGAAGTGATAGAAAAGCTCAAAGCCGATCAGCAGAAGCAAAAGCAGTATTTCGCCGATCCGAAAAACAGAGCCGATTACATCGCCGAGCGCAAGAAATATCGTACGGACGAGCGCTTCTGCGACTAAATTTGCGGCTAATTTAGTCGAACGGGTTTTGCTAGCTTAGCCGTATTTTGCCTAAATTTCAGCTCGCAGGCTAAATTTAGGCGAATTTCAAACTATGCTTCAAAATAAAATTTAAGGAAAGGGCGTGAGCGGAATTTTAAAAAACGTGATGCCGCCGCCGTGGATCAAATACCCCGCTCTTAGCGAGTTTTCGCTTGGCTGGCGGATGGGCGCGGCAGAGGATTATAAATTTAAATTTTGGCAGTGGTTCGAGCGCCTGGATAAAGCGGCGCAAAAAGCGTATGCACGGGCCTTCCCCTATCCTTGCTTTTGGCACTACGGCGACTGGGACGGGCTGGACGAGACGTCTGAAAATGAGCGGGTAAAATGCGCGCATGGCGGCGACAGATGCTGCTCGGAGCCACAAAATTTGGAATTTAGCGAGTGCGATGAGCTTAGGGGCGATCTTACGGACGACATAGACGATTTCTACCGCGAGGGCGTGCCGTTTTGGCGACGTGGCGGAGCGGCGAAATACGACAAAACCTCGCTAATAAATTCTTCCGAAGCGAATGAATTTCTATTTTTCTACAAGCCGGATGCGGCCGCGGACGGATCCTGCCTCGGGCAGTGGCAGAGCTCGCCTTTTGCCGTAGATGCCGACGAGTATCTATGCGCCGAGCAGTTTATGATGGCGAGCAAGGCGCAAATATTCGGCGACGAGCAGACGCGGGCGCGGATAATGCAGAGCCGCGATGCAAAGCAGATGAAGGCGCTCGGCAGGCAGGTGCGGGGCTTTGATGAGCGGCTCTGGGGCGAGGTGCGCTACAGCGTCGTGCTAAGGCGGCAATTACTATAAATTTACGCAAAATCCCGCGATGATGCGCTTTTTGCTCGCGACGGGAGATAAAATTTTAGTTGAGGCCAGCCCGCTGGATAAAATTTGGGGTATCGGCCTTGGTCAGCAGAGCGAAAACGCAAGTCGTCCGAGCGCGTGGCGCGGGCAAAATCTGCTCGGCTTTGCACTGATGGAGGTGCGAGACGAGCTGCGCAGGCTATATAAAAACTACGACCTGATCGATAAGAATTTTTTGTAAGATTAGGCGGCGGTTAAAATTTTACCACTCCCACCGGGTACATTCGGCACGGACATAGCGCGGCAGCGAGGCGAGGCGGTAAATTTATAAAATTTTAAAATTTACGCAGACGGCTGAGGCTCGCGCCGCTTTTGCAGTAGCGATAGTTAGATCGGAGGCTAAATTTAAACGCGCCGTCTTAGTGCCCTGCGCCGAAGAAATTACACATCGCCGTGCCTATCACGATGAGCGCTATGCCGCAGATCGCGGGCGCAGAGAGTTTTTCGTGGAAATAAAACACCGAAAGCAGCGATGCTAATACTATGCCGAGCCCGCCCCACGTAGCGTAAGCGACGCTAAGCTTTACCGTTTTTAGCGCAAGCGCTAAAAAATAAAAGCACGCGCCGTATGCCGCTAGCGTGGCTAGAGAATAATTCAGCTTACTAAATCCGTCCGAGAGCTTCATACAGTTGGTCCCCGCTAGCTCCAAAACTATAGCAAGCCCCAAATAAACGTATCCCATAAGTGCTCCTTAATGTAATTTGAGCCGAAATTTTATAGAAATTTCTCTTAAATTTCACCCAAAGGCGTCCCTGGCGGCTTGCGTAAAATTTGCGCCACATATTTGAGTAAAACCGGCGCTTCGGCGACGTAAAATTCCACCGCTACCGCCTAAAAATCGAAGTTTTTAAATTTAGCCGCGCGACGAAATTTTATCCGTTTTTATATACGAACATTATATAATTATCAAAATTTTTCCAAGGAGAGAGGATGAAAAAGCTCGTTACGATACTTGCGCTGCTCTGTGCGGCGGCGTTTGCCAAGGAGTATGAGTATATGGTGCAAAGTATGAGCTACAGCTCACTCGGAGAGCGCAAAGAAAGCACGCATCTAAGCTACGACGCGGCGGCGCGCAAGCTGGAGCAGATAAGAGATACGAACTCCTCGGACGGCCTAGGCTCTAGCTACAAAGAGATCAGCTACTTTGACGAAAAGGGAGGAATGGTTAAATTTGAAGTATTTAACCTCGATCTTAAAAGCGGCAAGTGGAAAAAAATAGAAGACTACACGGAAAGCGTAAAGGGTAACGTCACGACGCGCGAGAGCAATTCGATAGCGGATGACGGCACGCGCAATGCGAGCAAAACCGTCTCCAGCTACGACGGCAACGCGACGCAGGATGTGCGATATAAGCTTGCAAAGGGCAAATGGCAGAAAGAGAGCATGAACAGATCCGTAAGAAACGCGTGGGATAAGGAGGAGCTTACGATAAGCTTCAAATGGGACGGCAAGAGCTGGCAGCCCAAAGATAAGACCGAAATTTTCTATGACGGCTCAGGAGAGATGAACGGATACGTGAGCTACGAGTTTGTAAACGGCGCGTGGCAAAACAGCGAGCGAGAGATGCTTAACGGCGATCGAAACGGCAGCTACGAGCAGATCCGCAGTACTTTCCAAAACGGCGCGTGGCAAAACGCGACGATGAGTAAGCACGAGCTGGATGCCGCAAAGGGCGAGGAGATCGTTACGAGCTTCATCTGGAACGACGAGAAGAGCGCGTGGGATAATATGAGCAAACAGACCGCTATCAAGAAGGGCGCGGATCTTAATATGACCTCTTATCTGTGGGATGAGCAGCTTAAGGATTGGGTCAAAAGCTACTCAAACGGCGAAATTTACGACAAATCGGGCGAGCGCCCGCTCGTGCAAAGCTTTGAATCAAATTCCAGCAGCAACAAATACGTCTATAGCTACGACGAGCGCGGCAGCAATACGGCGATGGATATCTACAAGCTTGACGCGAGCGGCAAATGGGTGCAAACCGGGCGCTCAGAGGCTACTTACGATACCCAAATCCCGGCTGATAGCGTGGGATACGGAGCCGCGCTGATGATGTTTGAGATGCCTAGTATCTACGCGATAACAAGCTTTAAGGAATTTAAGATTAAAGACGGCAAATCCGAGCTCGTAACGGAAAAGACGTGGAAATATAAAAAGATAAAGTAGCGTTGAAGATGCATCGGTAAAATTTCGCGGCTAAATTTTACCTGCGCGGTCTTGCGCGAACGTCGCGGTTAAATTTAGCAGGCGCGGCGTTGTGCGAACTATGCGTTAAATTTAGCTAGCGCGGATGTTTCGTACGGCGTGTAAATTTTAAAATTTAAATCCTACGCGGCGGCGGCAAAAGAAGAGGATGAAAAATGGTTTTACTCAAAGCGACAAGAGCGGCTATTTCGGCTTTAATTTCAGCGAGTATCTGTTTCGGCGCCGTAGAGGCGCAAGATCACGGCGCGGCGAGCGAGCAAAAACAGACGATGCAAGGCGGCGAAAGAAAAGATCGGGCGCCAGCAGACAAGCAGAGTAGCGAAATAAGCGCAACAAAGCGCGCAGACGAGCAAGGCGGCGAGGCGCAAAATTTTAAAACCAAAAGGCGCTATTTTCGCAGCTGTTCGTGCTTGCACAAACAAAAATCAAAGGAGCCCGTCTATCTCTACGATGAAATTTCGCAAGAGCAGGCCGAAAAATCGGCAAGCTATTTCATCGGCTATTTCAAAGATGGCAAGCTAAGCCGCTATGAGAAAATTTATGAAGGCGAAAGAGCTTTTTCGAGCGAGGATATAAAGTGGTAGGCGCGATTTAAAATTCAGATAAAAGGAGCGGTCATGAGAGGTATTTTTAAAATTTTGCCCGAGGGTGCGGTAGATTTTGCGGCGCTAAATTTAAAGGCGCGAGCGATTATTTCGGCGGGCGCTTTTAGGGCGCAGACGGCGGTTTTAGCAGACAAGCTTCGGGCGCGAGCGGCAGTTTTAGCAGGCTCTATTTTAGCGGCGACGTTAGCGCTTGCGATGCCTGCGAGCGCGACCGAGGCGGCGGCGAAACATGCGGCGGCGAATAAAATTTGCCTGCAAAAGACGAGCTACAAAACAGAGGGCGGCGCCGTGCCGCGCTACGAATATGAAGTGAGCCAAAACTACGACGCCAAAACCCGCCGCCTAGAAAAAATCTACAAAAAGAGCAGCGAAGAGGGAGCGTCCGTATCGAAAAGCTTTAGTAAATTTGACGAAAGCGGCGAGCGCGAGATCGAAAATGTCGAATACGACTGGGACGCGAATACAAACAAATTTCGTGAAACGGCGATAAGCAAGCAGGAGATCGCAAAGGACGGCTCAAAAATTTATTTTAGTCTGCAAAAGGACGGCAAGCCATACGAGGGAGAAAAAGCCGTCGAAAAGCGCGAGGGTGAAACGGAAATTTTACAAAATTTCACGCTAAAAAAGGGCAGATGGACGCCGACGCACCTTACTAAAAGAATTATCGACGAAAACGACAGAAACAATTTCGTAGCGACCTACGAATGGAACGCCAAAACGAAAAAATGGACGCCGTACGAAAAATCAATATATCACTACAACGGCGACGCTTACGCGGGCTCAGAAGGCTACGCGTGGCGCGGCAAATGGGTGCCGCTTACAAAACATACCGTCTTTACGGCGGCGGACGGGACGCGCAGCGAGATAAATTTTGTGTGGCGCGACGGCGCCTGGGGGCGCGATGAAAAGATCTTGCGCAAGATCGAGCCTAAGTATAGGCGCTTTAGCGAGCTAAGATTGCGCTGGGACGCCGCAAAAAACGAGTGGAGAGAGTACTACAAAAACGTGCACGAGGAGACCGAGGAAAGCAGGCCTCTACGCGAACAAACCGTGCTTTGGCGCGAGGAGTCGCAGCGCTGGGAGGTCGTGTTTGAAAACGAGCTTAGCTACGACGCGCGCGGCAACGTGATAAAAAATCGCCAGGTTTCCGATGGCAAGCAGTACGAGTATATCTACGACTACGACGAGGTGGGCAACAACATCTCCATCACCCTGCGCGAGCCTGATGAGAGCGGCAAATGGCGCGAGACGCAAAAGACGCAAAACGTCTTTGAGCCTGAAATTTTAGCGCAGGACGTCCTGGATCGCGGCTTCATCGGCGACTACATAGCTACGGGCGAAAACGCGATCAAAAGCAGCAAGCAGTATTTTCTAAAAGACGGCGAGTTTAAGCTAAACGAAACTCGCGAGTGGGTTTACGGAAAATGCGAGCCGCAATAAAATTTGGAAAATCCCATGAACGAGCTTTATATCGTTAAAATTTCAGATAGCGACGCGATGATGTTCGGCTGCGAAGCAGACGAGCGGGTGCGCGAATTTGTCGCTAAATTTGACGGCTGGGAGTACGAAAGCGAGTTTGAGCGGACCAGCTATCTGCTCGGCACGGACGTTTTTATCGAGGTTTCGAGCGAGGAGAGCTTAAATGAAGGCGCCTTACGCGCTCAAATTCCAAACGAAAAGGCTTTGGACGCTGACGGCGGCACGACGTTTTTGAGCCTGCGCGAATGGGACGGCAAAGAGCATTGGCGAGTTCGCGCGAGCGATGAAATTTTACGCGCCATCAGCGAGGATGAGGACGGCGGCGCAGCGTATCTGCTTCTTAGCCCGCGACATATCGCCGCAGAGGAGCTGCGAGGCGCCTTTGAGGGCAGAGCGCCGCAGGAATTTGCGCGCATTATCGAAAGCCTCGAAGCCAAATACGACTGCAAGGACCGAATGCTCTGCTACGTCGTTTGCTATTTTACGCCGAGGGGCAAAGAGGGGATGCGGACGGACTTCGGCGTGCAAATTTAAAGCGCGGCGGATTAAATTTAAATTTGTCTGCGCAGCGCGCTTGCGCCGAATAGCGAGAGTTTGATCTTGCGTGCAAAACCTGCGCCGTATGGGGCAAGTGAAATTAAGCAATGAAATTTAAAATCGCCGCGACGAGCAAAATGGAGGGGGCAAAATGTTAAAATCCATAAAATTTTGGGGCGAGAGCATCGAGGAGCTGGAGGTTTGGTACTACGCCCCAAAGCACGAATGTAGCGCGGCGGAGTTCGCGCAGCAGTGCGGCAAGCTCGTGCGCGCGGACTTTGGGCTCGCCTCCCTTTACGAGATAAAATTTGAAAAATTTACGCCAAGCGAGCCCGATGATTTTATGAAAGAGCGGATAGCGGCTGCTTTGAGCGCGGCAGGGCTATCAGACGAGCCTCGTAATTTCGCAATGGGCGGCGAGAACGACTGGGACTGGCATGAGTGCTCGTTTGAGGCGAGCGGGCAGCGATTTTTACGCATCTGGGCGACGTCGGCTTAATAAATTTAGCCTGTAATACGGGCTTTGCGCGCCCGAGGTTTTGGGCGGATTTGCTACGGAACGCTTGCAAAAGGCGCCGAGCGACGTTAAAATTCCGCGCTACCGATTATCTCGTGCGTATTTGCGTGCCTTGAAGTGTGATAGCGTAAGCCAAGTAGCAAAGCAAGCAAGCGCGCCCTATTTTGCGCAAATTTACGCGCCGAGGCGCAGGCGACGCCCTACTCCGAGCCAAAATTTATTTGAAGGGAAAATATGAAAAACCTATTTCTAGTCGCGCTTGCGGCATTAGCGCTTAGCGGCTGCGCGGGCTTAAAATGCGGCGCAAAAGACGGGCAAGACGTCGCTGAGATCGACGTGCCCGAAGAAGGCTGGACGAGATACCTAGGCACCGACGGCGAGATCAAGGAGGTCGCATTTTTCACGGCGTTTTTCTCCAAGCAGTTCCGCCCGCACCCAAAAGATGGCGAAAAGATCGGCTTCGTGCTTACCAAAAAGAGTGGCGAACGCATACCGATAAGGCTCGGCAATATGTATAAGGCGACAGACGGCGCATTTGCGCTCGCGGGTCTCGACGCGCATAGCGACGTATGGGGCGGAACCGAAGAGCTGCGAAGAGCAAAACGGGTAAAATTTTACAAATTTCAAGAAGGCGGCGTCAAAGTAACGGACTATGAGGCGCAAGGCAGGCTTTGCGAGGCGTTTTACGCAGGCGAAAAGATAAGCATCAAAAGCGTGCTAAGCCGCCGCACGAGCAAGTCTGGCGGGGCTAGCGGCGAAATTTCTACCGTGCAGACGCAGGGCGAAATATCGCGCGACGTCGTCAAAGCTTTAAACGCGCGGGAAAAACCCTCGCCGCAAAGCTCTAGCAAAAATTTAGCGAACAAAAAGAGCGCCGCGCAAAAAACCGATAGCGAGGCGTTAAAACCGGAGGCAGAGGCGCTAAAAAATATCATCTGCTATAGATAAAAACGAAGTCGATTGAAATTTCAGTTTAATGAGTAAAAATTTTGCTAAAATTTTAAATAAAAATATCTTTTTAAGGAGTAAAAAATGAGAAAAAGCGTTTTATTTTTCCTATTGCCGCTGTTTTTATTCGGCGGCGAGGCGCAAAAGCAGCTAAACGTCTTTCAGCTAACGCCGTCAAAGATGCCGCCGCAGCAGTTTAAGGTCGAAGCGGTCTTTTCGAAAGAGATCAAAGCCGACTGCAACGACGCGTATCTGATCGGCGGCAAAATAGAGCAAAAAGAGGGCTCGGATGGGCTTTATTACGAGTTTAGCGGCGGCGATGAGCTTGCTCAAACGCTGATGCTATGCGACGGCAAGAAGCAAAAGAAGCGGATCTATTACGAGCTCACGCATCCATTCGCCTACGATGGCGGCGAAATTAGAATTTTAGCGCCCAAAGACGTTAAGGTCGAGCTTAAAATTTACGAACTCGTAGAGAGCAAAGAGCCTAAAATCCGCAAGATGAAATAATTCCGCAAGGAGCGTTGATGCAAAAAAGCGGATTTGTAAAGGCTCTATGCAGCGACGCACGGAGTGCAAAGATACCGAGCGAGCACGATTTTTTCGCGCCGCTCATCGGCGACTGGGACATATGGTGGACGGACGGCCTGCAGAGCGGCACGCCGCGTGAAGTCAGGGGCGAGTGGCTCTTTGCGCGGGTTTTGGACGGATACGCGGTGCAGGACGTGTTTATCGTGCCCCCGCGCACGCAACGACTGATCAATCCGCAACCCGACGCCGAATACGGCACGACGATAAGGATTTATGAGCCCGCAAGCGGGACGTGGGATATTTTTTACGGCTGCGTCGGCACGGCGCTGCGCCTAACCGCGCACAAGGAGGCGGAGGAGATCGTGCTAGTGCAAAACGGCAAGGGGGCGATGCGCTACGTCTTTTCACAGATGAGCGAGGCGTCGTTTTCATGGCGGAAGGAGCTGCGAAGCGACGCGGGGCTCTGGCAGGTCGTCGCGCGGGTGCGTGCACGCAGAAAAGCTTAGCCGCCTGCAAAAGAGATACGCGATCTGCTTTTAAGACCCGCCTATAGATGTCCGCGCCGCAGAAAAACCTAGCCGTTCGCAAACGAGCCGACTAGCCGAACTACTTGCAAAAGCCAAACTGCTCACAAAAGTCAAATCGCTCGCAAGAGCTGAACTGCGCGTAGAAAATTTAACCGCCCTTTTTAAAAACTATGCTGCGCCTTTGCGCAAATTTTAACCGCGAAATTTTGCCGCGCCTTTGCGTAAATTTTATGCGCGACGGGACCTCATCGCGCTTCTGCGTAGATTGCGGCCGTAAAATTTAGCGCGCCTTCAGCCTATCCGCCTTTTAAATTTTAAAAATTTAGCCGTAAAATGCGCGACATACAAAGCCTATGCGGCGGCGGCAAGCATTGCGCCAACAAAAGTGGCGAGGTTGCAAAATTTGGCGCCGATGCGTCGTTTAGTTAAAATTTCAGTATAATTTCGCAAAAACAAGGAGAGAGCATGTCAGAGAGAATTTTTGAAAGCCTAAAAGAGCTTTTGACGCAGCAGGGCGCGCACTTCCGCGTAGTAGCTCACCAAAGCGCGGGCACCTCCGCAGAAGTCGCCAAAGCCCGCGGCACGCAGCTAGGACAAGGCGCAAAGGCGCTGGTTTGCACGATCAAGGGCTTTAAGGACGGGCAAATTTCTTTCGCGCAAAATTTAAATTTAGTAAGCGCCGATGACGCGCAAAACCCCGACTCTTCCTGCGTTGCGAGCGCTCAAGGCTGCGAAAACGGCGCCTGCGCGGGAAATTTAACTTTAACCGCCGATCAAATCTGCGCCAACGTGCCGCAGCAGCTGAAGCTTCCTAGCGACAAACCCGCGGGCAGAAACGGCAGAATTTACGTCCTAGCGGTCTTCGCAGCCGATCATAAAACCGATCTAAAGCGCTTGGCAGAGAGGCTCGGCGGCACAAAAGCATCGCTCGTAAGCCCCGATGAAGTGGGCGATCTCACGGACTGCGTTATCGGCTCGGTGCCGCCCTTTAGCTTCCACGACAAACTGCTGTTAATCGCCGATCCGTCGCTATTCGGACGCTTTGAAGAGATCGCTTTCAACGCGGGCCTGCTCGATCACTCGATTATCCTAAACGCGCAGGATTACGCGCGCATCGCAGCTCCGCGCATCGTTAGCTTCACCGAAAAGGCTACGGAAGGCGAATAGTCGCGCATCGTCCGTTTCACACAAAAACAAGAGGACTCGGATTAAATTAACCCAAAAGCAAGGGCAGAAAAAGACAGCGCGAGAGTGGTTGTAAAAAGGGCGCTTTGATTTTTGATCTTTTTTCTTCATATTAAGGCTTTAAAATTTGCAGTATGATTAGGAGCAAAGAGGGCGCGACCGAAACGAGGAGGAATGCTATGAAGCAGGTGTGGACATTTTTGCTGTGCCTACTTGCGCTATACGGCATGGAAAATGCTGCAGCCAAGGGAGCCAATGCGCCGCGACCAGAGATTTACCAGACCATGAAAAATATCTACGACGATCTACCGATCGCGCAACTGCCAATGCGCTATCCGGAAGAAATTTCGCCCTTAGCGGCTATCGATAAAAATTTACTTGATAAAAATGAGCTGTTTTCGTTCGCAAAGGAGAGCTTTTTAATCGACAATCTAAGCGCGTATTGGGAGAGGATCAAAGACATAAGGGCTTGTCGTTTGCCAGAAAAGAGCGTCAAAACAATTCTGCTAAGGCTTTATCTGATGGATTTTAAAGATAGCGAACGTGGGCACGAATATGTTTTTATGTGCCTTTTAAACGACGCATTTCGTATAAGCGATTGTCGCGAAATTTACGCCGATTACGTACACTGCGGTAAAAGCAAGCCGCCGATGCGCGCCAAGCAGGAGTTCGTCATCGACGCCGATTTACGCTGCACAGTAACAACGCACTACTATACTTTAGATAGCGATAAAGAGCTGCACAGAAATGTCTGCGTGCACGAAATACAAAACGGCGCGATCGTTACTAAGGATTAAAATCCAAGGCGATTTTGCGAGATGTTTTTGGCCGTAAATTTCATAGGCAGAGCGGCAAACTGAGACGCGAATTCGCTCTATCTATGGGCCCAGCTATTTCAAATCGCGATAAAATAACGCTCAAACCGAGCCTCGAATTTGTCATATTGATGAGGCGCTGTTTCGAGCCGCGCCAAAACGGCTCGTAAATCTTTGGTGCACCGCAGCGTCCCACTAAGATGCATCGCCTTACGGAGCATTTTCGCGACGGCGAGCGCTTTATTGGTTTTGACTTCCTGCAACAAGCTAAATATCAAATCTGAAATTCTTAGCAAGTCCCGAAAGCAACGAGGATAAAACATCCGAATTTTAAAATTTAAAAATCTTTAAAAAAAGTGTGAGTTTAAAAAGAATTAATCGCGACGATATCGCATCGCCGCGACTGAAGAGGGCATCATCGTGCCCGCGAAGGTGCTTATTTCATAGCGCCTTGTTGTTTCATCTGATCCATCATCTGCTTAAATATCTCTTTAGCTTGTTTGCAAGTGGCCTCTTGCTGCTCCTTAGGAAGTGCGCTGATCTGATCCATAGACTGCTTTTTTTGATCCTCATACATCTTGACCTGCTGCTCTTGACCTGCTTGTTTGTAGGTATCGACCATCTTGTCAAGATCTGCGAAATACTCTTTGCAGCTATCTGAAAGATCTGCGGCGCTAAGACTTAGCGCAAAGCCAAAACTAGCCAAAACTAAAAGTGATTTTTTCATTTTTCTCTCCTTGTAAAAAATCAGCGAAAGTATATCATTTCGCTTAGTAAATTTGCCTTAAATTTTAATCAAATACGGCTGTTTTTTTAAATTTATAGCGCTTTTGAAATTTTAAAATTTTACTCTTACCTCGACGCTTACATTTTTTAAAATTTAACTCATCTTTAAATTTTAAAATTTCAGCTCTTGGTTTCGCAACTGCCGCCGGTGCTTTTTAAAATTTCGTTTTACAATTTTTAAGCTGCATGCGAACCGCCTTAGGCTATATGCGGGCAAATTTAAACCCTAAGCCGCTTTTTTAAAATTTCATTTCGTAATTGCGCTACCGCCGCAAAATCACTTCTCTTCGAATCTAATCTGCACCGATTTTTTGTGTGCGCCTAGCCCTTCGGCATCCGCTAGCGCCATGCACGCGCCGCCTAGCTCGTCTATGGCGCGTTTATTTAGCGCTATGATCGAGCTTCGTTTAATAAAATTATAAACCCCCAGAGGCGAGAAAAATCGCGCGCTTCCGCCGGTCGGCAGTGTGTGGTTAGGACCTGCGAGATAATCGCCCATCGCCTCGGGCGTATAGTGGCCCAAAAATATCGCGCCTGCGTGGCGTATGCGCGGAAGCAGCTCGTAGGCGTTCTCGGTCGCGATCTCGAGGTGCTCGACCGCAAGCTCGTTCATCAGCTCCACGCACTCGTTTATATCGCGAGCGATGATAATCGCGCCCTTGTTTTGGATGCTGGCGCGAGCGATCGGTTCACGCGCGAGCGTAGGAAGCTCGCGCTCGATATGCTCTGCGACGCAAAGAGCGAATTTTTCATCGTCGCTTATCAAAAAGCTGCTCGCGATCTCGTCGTGCTCGGCTTGGCTGAGTAGATCCACGGCGATGTTGCGCGGATTTGCCGCGGCGTTTGCGATGACGCCCACTTCGCTAGGGCCCGCGATCATATCGATATTTACATCGCCGAACACGAGCTTTTTAGCAGTCGCTACGAAGATGTTCCCGGGACCCGTTATGACGTCGACCTTGCCGATCGTGCGCGTGCCGTATGCCATCGCCGCAATCGCGCTTGCGCCGCCCACCTTGTAGGCCTTTTTGATCCCCAGCACATGCATCGCCGCAAGCAGTAGCTCATTTACGACGCCGCCCACGGCGGGAGTGCAGACGCTGATATCCTCCACGCCCGCGACGATTGCTGGGATCGCGTTCATTAGAAGCGAGCTCGGATACGCCGCCTTGCCACCCGGGATATACAGCCCCGCGCGATCCACGGGCGTGATCTTTTGCCCGAGCATCGCGCCGCTTGGATCGAAGCCAAACCAGCTCCTCTCAAGCTGTTTTTCATGATAAGCGTAGATGCGCTCGTATGCGATCTGAAGCGCGTTTTTTAGCTCTGCGGTTAAGCCTTCATACGCGAGACTCATCTGCTCTTGCGTGATAGCCAAATCGCCCTGTACGCGCCATCTGTCAAATTTCTCTATCTGTTCAGCTAGCGCCTCATCGCCGCGCGCTCTGATATCTTCGATGATGCCGCTTACGACGAGCATTACCGATCTCATATCCGTCTCGCCGCGGCGCACCAACCTCGCAAATTCCTCTTTGAAATTTGCGTCCGTACTTCTTAAAATTTTCATTTTCGCTCCTTGTTTTGCTTGGAATTTTAACGCTTTTTGCTAAATTTCGCCTTTAAGCTTGCGGCTGCGCAAATTTACAGCTCGCCGATTTTCAAAAGATTAAGCGAAAATGAAATAAAATAGCCGAAATTTTAAATGGAGCGATGTATGAAAAAGATATTTTTAGCGCTGATCGCCACGGCGGCTTTAGTAGTGGCAAAACAGAGCGATTTTAATGAAAACGAACTGCAAAGTAAATGCGACAATAACGATGCATCGGCGTGTGCAAATCTCGGTAGCGCATATTACTTCGGAGAAAATATAAAACAGGATTATAAAAAAGCAAGCGAACTATATTTGAAAGCTTGCGATTTAAAACATGGTAAAAGCTGCCATAATCTTGGAATTTTATATGAAAAAGGTGAAGGCGTAAAACAAAGCTACCAAAAAGCGGATCAATTCTATTCTAAAGCTTGTGATTTAGAAATTGCCGAAGGATGTTACAATCTTGGAGCTTCATACTATTTAGGTACGTCTATAAAGCAAGACGACAAAAAAGCGAATGAATTACTTTCTAAAGCTTGCAATCTAGGATATAGCGAAGGATGCTATATATTAGGGCTTTGGTATGACTCAAGAAAAGATGTAGAACAAAACTTCGAAAAAGCTAGTGAACTATATTCTAAAGCTTGTGATTTAGGACATGGCACAGGATGTAATAATCTTGGGCTCTTATACGCCTCGGGCGAAGGTATAAAACAAGACTATAAGAAGGCAAGCGAATTGTATTCTAAAGCTTGCGATTTAGAAATTGCCGAAGGATGTTACAATCTTGGAGTCTTACACTATTTAGGCGAAGGCATAAAACAAAATATCGAGAAAGCAAGAAACTTACTTTCTCGAGCTTGTAATCTAGGATATGGGTTAGGATGTAATGATCTAGGGGCTTTATATGAAAAACAAGATTATAAAAAAGCGAGTGAATTTTATTCTAAAGCTTGTAATTTAGGATATGGCATAGGATGTACTAATCTTGGAATTTTATATGAACACGGCAAAGGCATAAATAAAGATTATAAAAAAGCGAGCAAGCTATATTCTCAAGCTTGCGACCTAGAATATGACGCAGGATGCAACAATCTAGGGTTTTTATATGAACAAGGAGAAGGTGTAGAACAAAACTATAATAAAGCAAATGAGTTATATTCTAAGGCTTGTGATTTAAAATATGGCAAAGGGTGCTATAATCTAGGAGTTTTGTATAGCTCTGGCAAAGGCGTAAAGCAAGATTATAAAAAGGCAAATGAACTATATCTAAAAGCTTGCAATTTAAAAGATGGAAGCGGATGCTATAATATCGGAATTTCATATTATTTAGGAAAAGGCATAAGTCAGAATATAAGTATGGCAAAAAAATACTTCGGCAAAGCTTGTGATTTGGGTGATCAAGTCGGTTGTAACGGATATAGAAAGCTAAACGAACAAGGCTTTTAATCCGTTTAAATTTTAAGCCGCCCGTTAAACCTGCTTAAATTTGCGACTTAAATTTAAAGGTCAAAATTTGAATTATATCGTCGCGCACAGCAGCACTAAAAGCGCGGCAAAATACGCGGGTTTAAAATTTAAACCCATTCCGCCGCAGCAGATGCTGCGTAAGCGGTGCGTAAAATTTAGCGAGCCGCCAAATTACGACATTCGCGCTAAAATAAAGGGATGCGCTCCGCCGCCGTTGAAATTTCAGATGAGCCGTTAATTCTTTAAGAATTTTAAAATTTTAAACTCTCCCCTTTGCGAGTTAAAATTTCGAGCGAGCCGCTAATTCGTAGCGTTCGCGTCGAACTGCAAAAATTTCCTGATCTCCTCCATCGCCTCTTTGTTTGAAAGGGTAAATTTGATCTCGATGCGGCGGCTGGCGTCCTTGTCCTCGACGCCTCTGCGCATCACGGGCTGCGTGTAGCTGCGACCGCTGGCGATGAGATATTTTTGCAGCCGCTCATCTTTATTCCACGAGTTGATGAAATCCATCACGGCAAACGCCCTATTTTGCGAGAGCTCGAGGTTATACAAATACCCGCCGTCGCTGTCCGTGTGCCCTTCGATGATGATCTGATCTAAATTTTCGCGAATTTCATCGTTATTCAAAAGCGCGGCGAAATAGCTCTGCAGCGTCGAGCGGAGCGTCTCTTTGGCGTCCTCTTTCAGCTCACTTGAACCCTTGTCAAAAAGGATCGACGAGCTTAGCGTCATCGCGCCGCTTTCGTTATCGATGCGGATATTGCCGCCCAGCTTCTCTTTCAGATCGGCGATGATTTTGACCTTCATTCCGGTTAGGTTGCGGATGCGGTTTTTCGTGACGTTGAGGTCTTGTAAAATTTTATTAAAATCGCTCTCCTTCTTCGTGAGCTGATCGAGCAAAAAGGCGATTTTAAGTTCGTTCTGGCTGATCGTAGCGTTGGCATCGTCGCGCGCTTTTTGCAGAAGCGAGTTGATGTCTAAATTCTCTTTTTTCAGCTTCTCCGCCATCTCGGTTAGATCTTCGATCTGTATGAAATAGATGGAATTTTGCTTGCGAAGATCGGTGTTTTCGATATTTAGCTTCTCGAGCTGATCGCTAAAAATTTTATTCAGCGCCTCAAGCTCGGCGCTTTTTTTCTCCTGGCTTTGCAGGCTTGCTAGCGCGCTTGAAATTTGGCTTTCTTTCTCTTGCAGGTTGCTTTGCGTGAGGAAGTATTTGACGATGATGCCGCCTACTAAAAGCACGAAAACAAAAAGCAGTCCCGCCATCAAATCGGCGTACGCAATCCAAAAGGTCTCTTTTTCTTCGTTATTCGTTTTCATCTAAAAGTGCTTTTTCATCGATGCTCGCAAGCGTTTTACGAAGCTCTTCGATGATGCTTTCGTTGCTCGTCCGCGCAGCGCCCTCTCCAGCTAAAAGTGCCTTCAAATCCGCGCTTAACCCCTTAAAGCTAGCGTCAATTTTAGCGGCGTAAGCATTCTGCGAACTTGAAATTTCGCCCGCAAACCCACCTAAGGAGGCATTTAGGCTCTTTATTTGAGCGCTTAATGCATTCGTAACGTTAGCCAGCTCGCCTTGTCCGTCCGTTAAAGCCTTGGACTGGCTTAGATACTGCGCGGAAATTCCGTTTTGAATTTCGATTAGGCTTGCAGACACGGACTTGAGCGCAGATAAAATTTGAGCGAAGCTCTTATCTAACTCGCCGTGAGCGAGATTTGTCCTTTGGACCATCTCTCCTGCTTTTTCAAGCTCTTCTTGTGTAATCGCCATACTTCGCTTCTCAGCTTCCATCACGCTTTCAAAAGCGCCGATTTTTTCATCGATTAGGCGGTTTAGCTTTTCGGTAAAATTCGTAGAGCTCATCATCGCAAATGAGCGCGAAATTTCGGAATTAGCGTTTAAAATTTCACTCAGATAGCCCTGTGTTATTTCGTCTTTGTTCCAAAAGAAATTTTTAGTGGAATTTTTGTATTTGATGAGCAGACGCTCATATTTGCTAATGCCTTTTTTCTCAAAATATATCCACCAAAGCGCTAAAAAAATTCCATAGATCGAGACGTAAAACGCTGTGCCCACGCCGCCTAGAAGCTGCGCGATCTCGGTTTCGAGCCCATCAATATTGCTTGAGGAAAAGTGCGGCATCGAAATCGCAATCGAGATGAAAGTTCCTAAAATTCCAAGCATCGGAAAGACTGCCGACGCGACGGAAGCGTAGTTTTGATTACGTAGCGAGTAGCCGTATTCGTCCACAAAAAGATCAAAGCTAGCATCTGATTTTTTTTTACCGCCGATACTTAAGAGATTGGCGACGATGTAATTTTTCAGCTCGCGCTTGAAGTCATCGATATTATTTTGAAAATTTAAGCAGCCATATTCTGCATTATGACGAGCTAAAATTAGTGCAATAATAAGCAAAACTGCAAGCATCAGGATCGAGTGCGTTTCTACCTTCAGCCCGATAAGCCCCAAATAGCCCAGCAAAAACACCACAAAAACCGCAATCGGCAGAGCTGCGATCTTAAAAAAAACGCCCGCTAGCGAGCGCTCCTTCGCCTCAGGTAGCGTGATATCGAGCACTTCGTTATTCGGGCGATCCATATTAGTTCCTATTTAGGCAATTTAGATTGTCAAATGCGACCTGCAAGCGCGCCACCATACTCTGCTCGCCTGCTCTCAGCCATTTGCGAGGATCGTAGAATTTTTTATTTGGCTTGTCCTCACCTTCCGGATTGCCGATTTGAGCTTGCAAATAGCCGCGATTTTTGGCCTCATAAGCGCGCACGCCGTCCCAAAACGCCCACTGCGTGTCGGTGTCGATATTCATCTTAACTACGCCGTAGCTTACGGCTGCCTTGATGTCAGAGGTCTCGCTGCCACTGCCGCCGTGAAAGACGAAATTTACAGGCTTTTCGGATTGCAGATTAAATTTTTCGCGGACGAATTTTTGCGAATTTTTCAAAATTTCAGGTCTCAGCACAACATTGCCAGGCTTATACACGCCGTGGACGTTGCCAAAGCTTGCTGCAATGCTAAATCTATCGCTGATTTTGCCAAGTCGCTCGTAGGCAAGCGCGACATCTGCGGGCTGGGTGTAAAGCCGCGCGTTATCGACGCCAGTATTATCGACGCCGTCCTCTTCGCCGCCCGTGACGCCAAGCTCGATCTCAAGCGAAATTCCAAGATCGCTTAAAATTTCCAAATACTTCTCGCAGGTCGCTAAATTTAGCTCCAAATCATCCTCGCTAAGATCGAGCATGTGCGAGCTAAACAGCGGCACGCCATGAGCTTTTTTATTCTCGGCGTTGGCCTTAATGAGCTCGTCGATCCACGGAAGCAGCTTCCTTGCGGCATGATCGGTATGCAAAATCACCGCAACGCCGTAATGAGCCGCCAAAGCATGCACTTGATGCGCGCCTGCGATAGCGCCCAAAACCGCGGCATTAGGGCAAGTAGCTCCCGCATAAAACGCTGCGCCGCCGTTGCTAAACTGAATAATAACGGGCGAATTTGCGATTTTAGCGCTTTCCAAGACGGCGTTGATGGAGTTGCTCCCCACTACGTTTACCGCAGGGATCGCAAAGCCCTGCTGCTTCGCATACGCATAGACCTTACTTACGTCATCGCCGCTTAAAACGCCCGGTTTTACTATATCTAAAACGCCCATTTTTAGCTCCTATATTATTTATACTCGATTTTAGCGTTTTTGTGAAGATCTGCCGCTTTTTGCTCGACTACTTTCGCCGCTTTTTGCTGTCTAAGCACGCGCTCAATAAAAGGCTTTGCTTCGCTTTGACTTAACTGCTTTTTAGCTTGAGACTCCTCTTTTAACACGACGTGATATCCGACTCTGCTTCTAATCGCTTTAGTAGTGATTTGACCATCTTTTATCTTAGAGATCGCATCGGCAAAAGGCTTGACCTGATCGCTAGGCATCCAGCCTAGCTCGCCGCCGGTTTGTTTAGCCTGCGGATCGATAGATTTGGCTTTGGCAAGCTCTGCAAATTTAGTAAATAGTGCACTGTCGCTAAGCCCTTTTAACTGCTTAATAATATCGTTTGCCTCGGCTTCGGTTTTAACGACGATCTGAGCCGCTTTGATTCTCGCAGGCTCGGTAAAGCGCGCTTTGTTTTTGTTATAAAAATCGGCTATTTCTTTATCGTCGATATTTATTTTGCTGGCTTCTTTAGCCTGCCATACGCGAAGTGCTAAGTTATCTTTTACGATTTCAAGCTCTTTTTTATAAACGTCTTCGTCCATAACGCCCGATTTTTTAGCTTCATCCGTTAGCAGCATCAGATCGATGCCTTTATCGATAAGCTCCTTTTTTTGATCCGCGTTAAGAGCGGCGATATCTACATTGCCTATGCCTTGAAGTAGCGGAGCAAGCTCTTTTTCGGTTACGTCTTTGCCATTGACGGTAGCGTAAACGGTAGCGTTGAGGCTGATAGCGGCAGCCAAACTAAGTGCTGTAAATAAAACTTTTTTCATCACAATTCCTTAAAAAAATTTTAACGGCGATTATAACTCAAAGTTGTTAACAATCAAACTGTACTTTAGAATTTTAGGGTAGAATTCCGCCTTGAGGAAATGTAAATGAGAAGTAAAAAAGATATTTTAGAGATAAAAAAGAGAATTCTGCAAAACTTCGCGGAAGAGCGCAGTGAGTTGAAATTCAAAGACACCTATCAGCTTTTAGTCTGCGTGATGCTTAGCGCGCAGTGTACCGATAAGCGGGTAAATTTGATCACGCCGAGCTTTTTTGCGGAATTTCCTAGCGTTGAGGAGCTCGCAAAGGCCAATCTGGCAAGCGTAAAGCTGCTAATTAGCTCGTGCAATTTCTACAACAACAAAGCGGTAAATTTAATCAAAATGGCGCAGGCGGTGGTTCGCGACTTTGACGGCGTAGTGCCGCTTGATGAAGCGGGGCTAAAATCTCTTGCGGGCGTGGGGCAAAAGACCGCTCACGTCGTGCTTTTGGAGGGCGCGGGCGCAAACGTGATGGCGGTGGATACGCACGTCTTTCGCGTCGCGCATCGCCTGGGGCTGAGCCGCGCAAAGACGCCCGAGCTTACGGAGCGCGATCTAAGCGAGGCTTTTAAGACGGATCTTGGCAAGCTGCACCAAGGCATGGTGCTTTTCGGCCGCTACACCTGTAAAGCGATAAAGCCAAACTGCAAAGAGTGTTTTTTAAACGAGCTGTGCAGCAGCAAGGATAAGAATTTTCCGTAAAATTTTAGCCTGCAGATGCGAGCTTAAATTTGACGGAATTTTAAAATTTTGACGCCTTGTTTAAACCCGCTTTACGGCAGACATTCGGCTTATTATGGCGCTAAAATTTAGATTGAAATTTTATAAACGCCTCTTTTGATTTTTATCTTTTAGAAAAATTTAAAATTTTGCTTTTTGGAGCTTACTGTTTTGCCAGCCAAGCCCGGTATCCTTCGCTTTTAATCACGTCCGCGATGCTTTTTGCCATCTCCTGCGGCAAAAATTCGGACTTTTTATCGATGACGGACACTAGCGCGTAAGTGCTATCGTAATCTTGCAACTCCAAGCCCGCGCGCACCAGCGTTTCATATAAAAACGGCTCGTCCTTTTCGATGCTCACCGCATCATCGTTTAAAAATTCATAGATGAATGCAAGCTGTTTTTTATCGCCGATTTTTAAAAAATAATCAGCCAAATTAGTCGCGCTCTTAATGATGATTTTGCGTAGGTCATCTATCTGCTGCGCAGAGTAACGCTGGGTAATCAGCCGCCAATTTTCCGCCATCCTCGCCGCAATGATAGGCAGTTTGAAAGCTCTGCCGCCATAAGCATATTTTTCGCTTTCGTCGCCGATTTTTTCTATGGCCTCAAATTCGCTCATCATATACTCGTATAGTTCCTCATCGCTGAGGTTGAAATTTTCTAAATTTAATATCTCGGCGACGGTTTCGGAATTTTTAGGCAGATCGCCTGTATCTTCTGGCTCCTGCTCTTCATTTTCTTCGTCCCAGGCGGCTTTTCTAGCTTCAAAAGTTTTAAAATCCACCATCGGATTAACGCCCTTTTTTACAAATTTAAAAAAGGCGGAAATATCGATCTGATGCTCATCTTCGCAAATTCCATCCTTAAACATCAGCTCGCAATCTTCAAAAAATTCCCAACCATCAAGCGCGCCTAGGTAGCTTTGACCGATCCGTCCGTCTAGGACATAGACGCATTCGCTAGCGCTATGATCAGGCATCGCGTGGTCGTTTGAGACGATATACGGCGCTTGCGTTTTTCCAAAAACCTGCAACATTCCGTCGTTGTATTCGCCGCTTATGCCCCAAAGCGCCGTTAGATTGCCGCCGATTGCGATAACGCCGTCCTGCGAATGCAGATAATCACACGCCGTATCTTTAGCGACCTGTAAAAACAGATAATCATCATCGATGATATCGCCGCCGGTGGATAAATTTCCGTTAACAAACATCGCTCGTGCGTTATTTTTGCCGCCTGCTTCGTTAAATTTATCCTTAAGCCAAGCGGCATTTATCGTGCCTCCCGATAGGCTAAGATCGCCGTCAAACACCAGCACGTCAAAACTACCATCCAAATATAAATTTGAGCCGTATTTTTTCTCAAATTCATCATAAGGCAGTATAGAAACGGGTGGAATTTTCGTCGCAAAAGAGCTATGGTTTTCGTATCGCTTTACCTGCAATTTAATAATCTGCTCGCAATTTTGTAGAAAATTTTTGATCTGGTTTTCCATTTTTATCTCCTTTTAAATTGCTATTTCGGCAAGCGGTCTCGCCGAGCAAATTTTAGCGTCCGCTCTGCTTCATTCTTTGTGTTCGCAGCTTTTTAAGAAGTAGTTGCGAGCAAAGCGAAGCAAAAATCTCTTTCAAAAGCACTCGCGAGGCAAGCCGCCGCAAAAATTTTAAGGCGAAGTATTTTTGAGATGGATTTGAATGCTGTGCAGAAATTTTAAGTCAAGGCTAGACAGGTAGTCTGCCGCAGACTTAAAATTTCAAACTCATTCAAAGACGCTCAAAAGACAAGCCTTTCCAAACTACTGAAGCCTAGCGATTATATTTCTTACGACTTCCGCCATCATCTCCACCGACGCTATCTCGCAGTGCTCGTTCACGGAGTGAGGCGAGTGGATGTTGGGGCCTATGGAGCAGGCTTGCAGCTCGGGCTGTTTTGCGACCAGTACGCCGCACTCAAGGCCAGCATGCACGGCGGCAAATTTCGCTTGCGGCTTTTGTTTTTGTAGCTCCTCAAGCACCAGATGCGCGAAGTCGCTGACGTGCGGCGCCCAGTTCGCCGAGCGGTCGGTTACTCTGACCTCAAAACCCAGCGCGCTAGCCAGAGTGCTAGTCTCAAAGCCAAGATTTTCGAGCCCCTCGCGCTTCATCGCGCGTCCGAAAAAGTCAAACTCGATCACTTCGCCCTTCTGCTTAACCGTCGAGAGATTTATACTTTCATTTACCATGCCAAGCTGCGTGTCGTAGCTGCGCACGCCCTGGGCGAAGGAGTTGATAAGCGCCAAAATTTTGCCGCTGTTTACCAGCATGTCCGCTTCGCCCTCGCCTAGGCTCTTTACCCACGCCAGGCCGCGCTGCGCCGGCTCATGCGCACAGAGCACTTTACACACGGCGTTTGCGGGGATCGAGTTACTCCTCTCGCCAAAATCAAGGCTGATTAGCTCGCAGCCCTCCTCGGCGAGGAATTTCGCTAGTAGCTTCGTCGCGTTTGGGATATTTTTATGTATCTCGTTGCCCGAGTGCCCGCCGCTAAGCCCGGTAACGCCGATCTCGTAAATTTTACCGCTCTTTTTGACGCTCGCGGCGTCTATTTTCGCGCTCACGTTTATGCCGCCGGCACATCCCAGCGTCACGCGGTCGTCCTCCTCGCTGTCTAAATTTAGCAAATTCGGCGATAAAATTTTACCCTTAAAGGCGTTTGCGCCCACGAGCCCAACCTCTTCGTCGTTGGTAAATAGACACTCTAAATTCGCAAACTCCCGCATCGCGCCCATCATCATCGCCACGCCGATGCCGTCGTCAGCGCCTAGAGTCGAGTTTTTGGCTCTTAGGATGCCGTTTTCTTCAATGAGCTGCAAATTCGGCGCCGCGCCCACGCAAACCATGTCGTAGTGGCTTTGCAAGCAAATTTTAGGCTCGCCCTTTACGGCGTGGATGTTGCCCGCCTCATCGACGCTCACGCTAAAGCCCTGGCAGCGCGCAAAATCCGCCAAAAACTCCCTCATCTGCTCCGTTTCGCAGCTGCAGTGCGGTATCTCGCACAGCTTCTTAAAATCGTTCATAACCTCGTTTTTTTGCATGTTTGCTCCTTTTGAATTTATTATATCCGCGCGTTATTGCGACACGCCCGTTAAATTTAAGCGCGCCCGCGCCCGCTTAAGCGCTTACGAAATTCTACTAAATTTAAACGCGATCGCGCCGACATAGCGCTTCCGCAAAATACACGCAGAATTCTATCAATCGCGCTAGCTTACGCCGCAGGCAAGCCGCGCAAAATGAAATTTTATGCAAAGTCGCATGAATTTTACCGAAATTTAGCAAGAATTTTATTTAAAATTTAGTCAGAATTTTGCCGGGGATTTTTATTTTACGATTACGCCTTCATAGCCCGTTTTAGCGATCGCCTCAAGCATCGCGGTCTCGTTTGCATCATCCTTTGCCGCGACGGTCGCGGTTTTGCTCTGCTGTGAAACCTTCGCGCTTATCACGCCTGGCGTTTGCAAAAGCGCCTTTCGCACGATCGTAGTGCAGAGCGGGCAGTGGATTTTTTCCACGTAAATTTTAACCTCTTTGTCGGCAAAAAGCGCTGTAAATCCAAGCATCAAAAATAAAATTTTACGCATAAAGCCCTCCTAAAATTTCAGGATATGTAAGCATAAAGGCAAGCAAGGCTCCTAAAAGCGCGTAGATCAGAATCCATTTTTTGCGTCCGCTTTGCAGTGAGCATGCGCGCGGCTTTTTGAAAAAGAAAAATGCCGAGAGCGCGAAGCAAAAAAGCGCTAACGCAGAAAGCGGCGCACGGTAACCTTCCAGCGCCTCTGCGCCTGAAAAAATGGAAAAGCTCGCGCCGAAAATCAAAAATAAAAGCGCGGGCAGGCAGCAAAACGTCGCCGCAACCGCGCTAAAAATCGCGGCGAATATCAGCCACAGACTGCGCGTGCTGAAGCGATTTTTTCTAGGATCTTCTCGCTTTTGAGCCAAGGTTTCTTGCGCGGGATTTTCTAGTTCAGTTTTCAAATTTTGCCTTTAAGTATAATCTTAATAATCTTGTCGCACCTTAGCCGGCTTTTGGCGTGGAATTTTATCTGCAAATTTTACCGCTCAAATTTCGCACAGAGTGGCAAAGAGGCGAAATTTTAAATTCCGCAAGCCGTAAATTTTAAAATTTCGCGCCGAAAAATTTCAAAATTTTGCTCGCTTTAAAATTTCAAAATTTCGCCGCCATGTCGCTCGCAAAATTCTAAAAATTTTAAAATTCCACGCCAAATAAAGCGCGGAATTCTTTTCCAATGCAGACGCGACAGCACGTAGATTAGGCGCGCTTTTACACATCCGCCCAAAGTCGTCTAGCGGGAAGCCTTTCTTGTATACCTACTCAAAAAGCTCAAGTAGTTCGACGTGCCGCATAGCAAAACGCGAACCGCTACAGCTCCTTCGATCTGTAATCGTAGCTGAAATCTTTCGGCGAGTAGTAATTAAGCGTGTTGCCGTCCACTTCGCCGTAAGGATAGCCGAAATTATTGATCGGAAACTGCGCTGGGCGTGGGCTTAGCGTGAAGTCTCTGCCGTAGTTAAAGCCAATCCAGCACATCTCCCAGTTGCCGAATAAATACTCGCGAATTTTAGCAAGCTTGCTGTCGTCATTGCTTAGCTTCTCGCCCAATCGCACCTTTGTAACGTCCGCGGGATCGACGGGGATCCAGCCGTGGCCTTTTAGATAAAATTCCGCCCTGCAGTGCTGCGCGCCCGAGATATGGCTGACGCCGTCTTTAGGCGCGGCGCCCATTTGAGCGCTAAATCTCGACGCGCCGACGCGGATACCAAACATCTCTCTTGCGGCGATGCCTTGCGCACGGCAAAGTGCGACGAAAACGCTATTTATGTCGGTGCATTTGCCACTTAACTTGCCGCTACTTAAAATTTGCTTCACGTCCCCTAGCCCGCAGCCTAGCACGCTGTTATCGCGCTGCATAGTGTTTGCCACCCACGTATAAATCGCGCGCGCCTTTTCCAGATCACCCTTGATGCTGCCTGCGATCTCGTCTGATTTTTGCTTGACGACGCCGTCGATTTGAATCTGCGTGCTAGGCTCTAAAAACTTCGCCACCTCGGGGTTAAGCTTCTCGTTCGGATTAAATTTTACCTTGCTAAAGTCGGTGTTACGCTCAAAGGTCTCGACGCTAAATTTAATATTTAGCGTGGGCTTTGCCACACCGACGTAGCCGGCATAGAGCGTAGGAATTTCGCCATAGTCCACGGACGGATCGTTGAAATTGCCGTCAAATTTTATGTCGCTTACCTTTTGATATTCCGTGATAAGAGGAAGCGGTATCCAAAGCCGAGTCTGCTTGCCCTCTTCCAAAATTTCGTGATTTAGCGATAGCCCGAAAGCTCTCTTTTTGCCAATGACTTTTTCTCCGCCCAAAATGGTACTCGGAGTTGCCATAACGGCGCCTAAAATCGCAGTGTTTCTTAAAAAATCGCGTCTTTGCATGAAATGCCTTCAAAATAAAATGGCTAAGCCTTAGCCCTAATTACGCATGGATTTTAGCCTTTTGTGGCTTTGAAATCGCTAAATTTAAAATTCCACAAGTCGTAAATTTTAAAATTCTATCCATATTTAAAATTTCAAAATTTCGCTCGCTTTAAAATTTTAGAATTTTGCTCGCCGCGGAATTTTAAAATTTCAAAATTTCGCCAAAGCGGGCATGATAGCCCGCAAACTAGGCGCGCAGGCAATATACGGCGGCGTAGGCAAAACCACGCAAAAAGCGCCGCTGTCGCAAAAGCCAAGCGTACGCTTCGATGAAACGGTTGAGCTTCGACGAAACGCGGCGGCTTAGCTTAAGCAAATCGCGGCAGCAAAATGCAAGCCATCAGAAGGCTAAATTTCGCGCGAAAAATACTCGTAGATAAAATTTTTAGGCGAGTACGGATCTTTCGGCGTGCCACCCACTTCGCAATACGGATGCGAAAAAATTTCAATCGGGACATGCGCCGGGCGCGGATTTAGCACGATTTCGCGAGCGTAGTTAAAGCCCAGCCAGCAAGGCTCCCAGTTGCCAAAAAGATACTCGCGCACCCGCGCCAGCTTGGAATCATCCTCGCTTAAGTTCTCGCCCAATCGCACCTTCGTAACGTCCGCGGGATCAACCGGGATCCAGCCGTGGCCTTTGAGATAAAATTCCGCTCTGCAGTGCTGCGCGCCCGAAATTTCAAGCGCACCGCCGCTTAGAGCGCCCATGACGCCCATTTCAGGCGAAAATTTCTGCGCCGCGCCCGTGCGGATGCCGTAAATAGCGCGCGCAGGAATGCCCGCTGCCCTGCAGAGCGCGACGAACACGCTATTAATATCGGCGCATTTGCCGCTTAGCTTGCCGCTGCTTAAAATCGCCGCTGCATCGCCGCTGCCGCATGCGATCACGCTATTATCGCGACTCATATTTTTTGCGACCCAATCATAGATCGCGCGCGCTTTCTCCAGATCACCTTTAAGCGAGTCGGTGATCTCGTCTGATTTTTGTTTCGCAGCGCCTTCTACCGGAATTAGCTTTGAAGGCTTTAAAAACTCCTCGATCTCGGGGCTCAAGCGCTCATTTTCGTCAAAACTTACCTTGCTAAAATCGGTGTTTCGCTCCGAAATTTCAATATCGAAGCTAAGCTCAAAATAATCATCCTCTTCACCTACGACACCTTGCTCGCCGTATTTGCCGACGCCTGCTCTTGCCTCTTTATCGGGTGCGAAGCGCGCGTAGTACGTGCTTATATGATCTCCGCAAATAGCCGACTCTTGCGCATTTGAGCGGGCATGATATTCGCCAAGCAACCTTTGATACGGCTCTTGCAGCACTAACGGCAGCCAAAGCCGCACCTCTGCGCCACTACTTGAAATTTCGTGATTAAACCTGAGACTGAATTTTCTCGTTTTTGCTTCTTGCATTTTTTGCTCCTTTGCTTGAATTGCAAGTCGATTTTATCTCTTTGCGCCTTAAAATGGATAAAATTTTATGTTAAAATGGCGCTAAATTTGAAATTTTAGGATTAAAAATGGATCTGCAAAAAATCAGAGACGAGAACTTTAAAAAGCTGCAAAGCGGGCAAAACCGCGAAATTTTAAGCGCGATCGAGGCGCTACAAATAGACGAGTGTGACTGCGAGTGCGGCGACGTCGTACGTGCAAGCTTTAACGCTAGCGCGGAGCAGAGAGATGAAATTTTGCGTATCGCGCGAGCGCTAAAGCCGTGGCGCAAGGGGCCTTTCGCGCTGAATGATCTTTTTATCGATGCCGAGTGGCGAAGCTTCGTGAAATTTAACCTGCTGCGGCCGTTTTTAGATCTGAGCGGCAAAACCGTCGCCGACGTAGGCTGCAACAACGGCTACTATATGTTTCGCGCAAGCGAGCTCTCGCCTGCGCGGCTTGTGGGGTTTGACCCGAGCGCGCTATTTTATCTGCAGTTTCGCTTCATCGAGAAATTCCTCCGCAGTGGCGCGAAATTCGAGCTTTTAGGCGTTGAGCATCTGCCGTTTTACGAGCACAAATTCGACACGATCTTCTGCCTCGGCGTCATCTACCATCGCAGCGATCCCGTGAAGATGCTAAAAGATCTGCGCGCCTCGCTAAATGCGGACGGAGAAGTGTTTTTAGATACGATGTATATCGAAGGGGCTGGTGATTTCGCGCTGTGCCCGAAAAACAGCTACTCAAAAATTTCAAATATCTACTTCGTCCCGACCGTCGGCGCGCTACTAAATTGGTGCGAGAGGGCGAAATTCAGAGATTTTGAAATTTTGGCTCAAAAGCCCACGGATGCTAGCGAGCAGCGCAAGACGGAATGGATCGACGGGCAGAGCTTGGAGAATTTTCTAGACCCGCTCGATAGCTCGCGCACGATCGAGGGCTATCCCGCCCCGAGGCGTATCTACGTGCGGCTTAGGGCGTGATCTGCGCCTTTAAAACATTTTTCGTGTACCCGTGCACCGATATGGAATGATATCTGTGCCTTTAAGAACGTGTAAAATTTTATCGAATTTATCGGCTCGCGGAGAAAAATTTGCATTCGACAGAGCGCGGAATTTAGCTAAATTTAGCGAGCTTAAATTGGATTAGATCGCATTGTAGCGACTAGGATCAGTGCGACGCAAAATTTTAAATTTCGCCTCATGCGTTACGTTTTACACGCACGGCGGCACGAATTTTAAATTTTGCTTTTGCATTACGCTTTGCGTCTTGCATACGCGGCGGCGCGGAATTTTATTAAATTTAATCAAGCGGCGGTAAATTTTAAAATTTTATCTACGTAGCGCACGTTAATGCGCGCACAGTGCGAACGCAGCGCATAATTTAACGCCCGCGACCGTAAATTAAGCGGCAAATTTCGGCGCCTGCAATGTGAGCAAAGCGGCACAAATTCTAGCGCCCACGAACAAAGCGGCATAAATTTTTCGGCGCTGAGCAGCTTTACACCGCTTCACCGTTTATTGTGCGGCGAAACGCAGTTAAATTTAAACGATCAGCGCTCAAAAAGCTGCAAAAAATATTTTAAATTTTGCCTCTCGGCCGCTAGGCTCGTATTTGCTCCGTGCCCCGGATAGAGCGTAAAATCGCCCTTTATCTGCAAAATTTTACGCAAAGACTCTCTCATCTGCTCGCCGCTTGAAAAGGGAAAATCCCATCTGCCGATAGAGCCTTTGAATATTACGTCGCCGCTAAAGATCGCGTCGCCCACTTCGATCATACAGCTGCCCGGCGTATGTCCTGCAAAAAGGCTAAATTTAACGTTAAAGCCCGCTATTTCAAAGCTTTGCTCCTGCCCTTTTATGAGCACGTCCGCTTCTATGGATTCTGGCATCGTCTCAAAAGGATCCGCCCGCAGCATAAAGGCGTCTTCCTCGTGGATATAAATTTTAGCGCCCGCCCTTTGCAGCTTGGCGTCGTCGTAAACATGATCGAAATGCCCGTGCGTATTCAAAACCGCGGCGATCTTTCCCGTATTTTGCATCACCCAATCAAAGCTGCCCTGCCCCGGATCGATCACCAGATCGCCCTGCTCACCCTTTAGAATGTAGCAGTTCGTCGCGTATTCACCGAAAGCTTTTTTTAAAATTTGCATTTAAATCCTCCTTTTAAGCTTAAATTAAAGCCGTAATTTAGCCAAAAATAGTTAAAATTCGCACAATTTAACGTAAAATTTTAAGGCTAAATATTATGTTTTTGGACGATTTGCTGCCGCAACTAACCGATTTTTTATCGGAGAGACTCGATGAAACGGGTGCGGACGCCTTTGTAGTAGGCATCAGCGGTGGGCTTGACAGCGCCGTGGTTTCCGCACTTTGTGCGCTTACTGAGATCCCTACTTACGGGCTTATCCTGCCTAGCGCGGGTTCAAATTTAGAAAATATGGCAGACGGCATCTTTCACTGCGAATCCTTTAATATTCCCTACGAGATCAAAGAGATCGCGCCATTTGTAGAAAATTTTACCGCTTTAAATCCCGGTGCAAGCGCTCTTCGCATCGGAAATTTCGCCGCGCGCGTAAGAATGAGCTTACTTTATGATTACAGCGCGCAAAAACGCGGAGTAGTCGTAGGCACGAGCAATCTTAGCGAGAGGATGCTCGGCTACGGCACGATCTACGGCGATATGGCATGCGCGTTTAATCCGATCGGAGAAATTTTAAAAACCGATCTGTTTAAATTCGCAAAAATTTTATGCATAGACGATGCGATCATCAAAAAAGCCCCAAGCGCCGATCTATGGGAAAACCAAAGCGACGAAAAGGATCTCGGATACGACTACGAAATCCTAGATAGCGTGCTAAAAGATATTTTTTCGCGAGCTAATCTAAGGGCTAAAATTCGCTCGGGCGAGCAGATCTGCGCGGACGATCTGAAATATCTGAAAAAATCCAACCACAATAAAGATCTGGTAAAACTGATCGTGCGTAAAATTTTAAAAAACAACTTCAAACTACGTATGCCGGCCGTGGCTCGCATAGAGCCCGCACACTAAGGAGAGATTTATGAAAGAGATACCGTTTTATAAGGCTCAAATCGATAAAAAAGAGGAAGACTTAATTAAAAGCGCCCTCTACAACAGCGATATAAGATATAGCGAAATTTTTGAAGAGGATATTTGTAAATATTTCGGCGTAAAGCACGCCGTATCGACTACGAGCGGCACGACGGCGCTGCATCTGGCGCTTTGCGCAATGGATATTAAGCGCGGAGATAAAATTTTATGCTCCGTAAATTCCTTCCCTAATGTCGCCGAAGTGATCCGCCACTTCGACGCAGAGCCCGTTTTCGTAGATATCGATCCGATAAGCTTTAACATTACGAGCGAAAGCCTTGCTCGCACGATAGATCAAAACCGCCACAAGAAGCTAAAATGCGCTTTCATCTCGCACATCGCAGGACTTGCTGCGGATATAGACGCCATCAGCGAGGTCGCCAAAAGCGAAAATATCATCCTCATCGACGATGCGTGCCGCGCTATGGGCGCTACCTATAAGGGCGCAAAAATCGGAGCGCTTAAAAGCTCGCTCATATCGTGCTTTCAGATCAATCCTCAAGCGCAAGATGCGATCTCTACGGCGGGCTTTTTCGTTACGAACGACGATGAGATCGCAAGCGCCGCGCAAATTTTAAGAAACGGCGGCATCGTGGGAGACGCCTTTTACAAAGACGGCAATATGTCCTTTACCTACGACGTCGATCGCATCGGTCAAAAATACGATCTTGACGCCATAAATTCCGCTTACGCGATCGCCCAGTTTGAAAAAACCGACGCTTTTATAAAGCGCCGCAAGCAGATCGCCGCAGCGTATCGCGAGCAGCTCGCAAACTGCCCTCACGTGACGCTTCCAAGCGACAGCGAGGAGCATATCTATACTCAATTCATCGTAAGGATCGACAAAAACCGCGACGATTTTGCCAAAGCGCTGATCGCGCGCGGAGTAAGCGTATCGCTGCACTATGTGCCGGTGCACCTGCTAAGCTACTACAAAAGCAAATATAATTACAAGGTCAATGATTTCCCGAATGCGCTTAAAAACTATCAGCAAATTTTATCCTTGCCGATCTACACGGCGCTTAGCGACGACGATGTGAGCTACATCTGCGAGCAGATCAAAGAGATAGCGCAAAATCGTGTTTAAACTCCTAATCGAGCGAAACCTATACGACCCAAGCCCTGCATGGCTTGCGCTCGGAGTGATTTTAGCGCCGTTAACGCTACTTTATACGCTTATCGTCTGCCTAAAAAGGCTCTTTGCTAAGCCGCAAAAATTTAAAATTCCAATAATCAGCGTCGGAAATTTAACCCTCGGCGGCAGCGGCAAAACCCCGCTAGTACGGGCGCTTTTTAAAGAATTTAATAGGGAGCTCAAAACCTGCATCATCCTTCGCGGATACGGGCGCAAAAGCAGAGGCTTGCTCGAAGTAGCGCTCGGCGGACGGGTACTTTGCGACGTGCGGCAAAGCGGCGATGAGGCGATGGAATACGCGCTGTTTTTGCGCGGTGCAAATGTGATCGTCAGCGAAGATCGCGCTGCAGGGATTTTGCGCGCGCAAACTCTCGGCTTTGAGTTGGTGATTTTAGACGACGGATTTTCTAAATTTAATATCTCTAAATTTGATATCTTGCTGCGCCCGCAAAGCGCGCCGAAGCTACCCTTTTGCCTGCCGTTCGCCGCGTATCGCTACCCGCCGTTTTTTTATAAATTTGCGGATTTCATACCCGCGCCGAGCGATATTTCGCAGGGCTTTAAGATTGTTTCGGCGGCGGATCTGCAAGGCGCGCTAAACGGCACGGATGAAATTTCAAATCCTGCGGATGAAATTTTAAATTCCGACGCAGACGAAATTTCGGATTTAAATTTAAATCGCGCCACAGATGAAATTTCAAATTTAAATTCCGCCGCCGCGGATAAAATTTTAAATTCCAAAGAGGCTGGTTTTGAGAGATCCCGCATGATCTTAATCAGCGCTATCGCCAAACCTTGGCGCTTGCAAGAGTTTTTGCCGCTCGCAAAAGCTCACGCATTTTTCCCCGACCATTATGATTTCAAAAAAGAGCAGATTTTAGAGCTGCTAAGACGCGAGGATGCGGAGCATATCCTTTGCACGGCGAAAGATTACGTGAAATTAAGGGATTTTGGCGCGGAAATTTCGGTGATTTTGCTAAATTTAAAGCTAAGCGAAAACTTTATCCGCGAAATTCAAAACTACATAAACCAAGCTATGATAAAATAAGGTTTTTAAAGGAATTTTATGATAAAAAAGAGCAAAACCGCCGAAGTAATCATCTCCGCGCTGCCCTATATCCGTAAATTTAGAGATAAAATTTTCGTCGTCAAATACGGCGGCGCGGCGCAAACCGACGATACGCTTAAGCTTGATTTTGCCCGCGATATCGTGCTTTTGCATATGGTCGGCATCAAGATCATCGTCGTGCACGGCGGCGGCAAAAAGATCAATCAGACCCTGGATAAGATCGGCGTGCAGAGCGAGTTTAAGGACGGGCTTCGCATAACGAATAAAGACGCGATCGAAATTACCGAGATGGTGCTAAGCGGCGCGGTGAATAAAGAGATTACGGCGCTTTTGAACCAAAACGGCGCGCCCGCGATCGGTATCAGCGGCAAGGACGGCGGGCTTTTGAGGGCAAAATTCCTCGATGAGAAAAAATACGGCTTCGTAGGCGAGATCACCGAGGTAAACACCAAGCTGATAAATGACCTGCTACAAAAGGACTATCTGCCGGTAATCGCCCCGCTTGCGGGCGGCGAGACGGACGAAAACGTAAGCTTTAATATCAACGCCGATCTCTGCGCCAGCAGGATCGCAGCCGCGCTAAAAGCGAGTAAGGCGATATTTTTAAGCGACATTGACGGAGTGCTCGATAAAGAGGGAAATTTAATCAGCAAGCTCGATGCCGCGCTCATTTCGAAACTCAAAAAGGACGGCACGATCGCAGGCGGCATGATCCCAAAGGTCGATGCGTGCCTGCAATGCGTGCGAAACGGCGCAAGTGCCGCGCATATCATCAACGGCAAAATTCCGCACTCGATCCTGCTTGAGCTTTTCACGGACGGCGGCATAGGAAGTTTGATAAAGGAAGAAATTTAGGCGCGAGCGCGGAGACGGCAGGCTTAAAGCGGCAATGCCGCAAGTCCGTGCAAAAAGTCTAAACGATCAAATTTAAAGTGTCTAGGCGGGCGTAAATTTTAAAATTTTAAAAAGGAAAAAGATGAAACTGGTTTCAACGAGAGATTTTTCGCAAAAAGCGGATCTTAGCTATGCGCTGCTAAATCCGAGCGCGAGCGGCGGCGGGCTTTTCAGCCCCGAGAGGCTGCCGCTTTTGAACGAGGATTTTTTTAAGCAGTGCGAGGATCTGAGCTACAAACAGATCGCGCTTAAAATCATCGAGAGCTTCAATTTTGACGTAAGCAGCGAGGTCTTTGAAGACGCGCTAAAGCGTTACGATAAATTTGAAAATCCCGCTTGCCCCGTTCAGATCAAAAAACTAAGCGAAAACACCTATATTTTGGAGCTTTACCATGGCCCGACGCTTGCGTTTAAGGATATGGCGCTGCAACCCTTCGGCGCGCTTTTAAAAAGCATCGCAAAATCCAGAGGCGAGAAATTCTTAATAATGTGCGCCACGAGCGGCGACACGGGGCCTGCGACGCTGGAGGCCTTTGCGGACGACGAGAATATCAAAGCGGTCTGCCTCTACCCGCAGGGCGGCACGAGCGAGATACAGCGCCAGCAGATGGTAAAGCAAAGCGCGGCAAATCTTAAAATTTTAGGCGTGCGCGGCAACTTCGACGACACGCAACGCGCGCTAAAATCGCTGCTGGCAGACGATGATTTCAAAAACGAGCTCGCGCGCGCAAATTTAAATCTAAGCGCCGCAAACTCGGTAAATTTCGGCAGGATTTTATTTCAGATCATCTACTACCTCTACGCTAGCATCTATTTCTCAAAGCACGGTGTATTGAGCTTTGGGCAAAATTTAAAGCAAAGCGATCAGTGCCAGGCGTGCAGTCAAAATTTAGACGCCGCAGTGGGCGCAAACAGCGCGCAGAGCGCAAAACAGGGTTCTAAATTTAACACCTTCGACGTCATAGTGCCTAGCGGAAATTTCGGCAACGCGCTGGGAGCGTATTTCGCCAAAAAAATGGGCGCAAAGATCGGCAAAATCAAGATCGCTTCAAACGCGAACAATATCCTAACCGAGCTTTTTACGCGCGGCATCTACGATCTACGAAATCGTGAGCTCATCCGCACGATTAGCCCTGCGATGGATATTTTAGTTAGCTCCAACGTCGAGCGGCTGCTTAGCGATATGTTCGGCGATACGCGCACGAACGAGCTGATGCAGAGCCTGGCGCGAGATAAATTTTATAAGCTTAGCGCGAGCGAGCTTGCGAAGCTGCGCGAGGTCTTCGAGGCGGATTTTTGCGACGATGCGCAGTGCGCTAAATTTATCAAGCAAGAAAGTGAGCACGGCGTGCTGATCGACCCGCACACGGCGACCTGCTTCAAGCTGCTTGACGAAAGCCGTCTAAATCTCGTCATCTCGACCGCTAAGTGGATTAAATTTACGCCGTCGATGATCGGTGCGATCAAAGGCAGGGCTTGCGAGGACGAGCGAGCCGATATGATCGCGCTTTCGAAGGAATTTCGCAGCGACATTCCGCCGCAGATCTCGCGCCTTTTTAGCGCGCCGCAGGTGCATTCTAGCGTCGTGGAGCAAAGCGAGATCAAAAACGCCATAATAGAATGGATAAAAAAATGATAGTAATCCCCGCGCGCCTTGCTTCGACGCGCTTTAAAAATAAAATTTTATGTGAGTTTGGCGGCGTGCCGATGTTTATCAAAACGGCTCAAAATGCCGCCAAAGCGGATCGCGTGCTAATCGCCGTGGATGAGCCGCAAATTTTAAAGATCGCGCAAGATTACGGCTTTGACGCCGTTCTTACTGCGCACGAGCATCAAAGCGGCACCGACCGCATCGCTGAAGCGGTCGCAAACGCGGCGCTTGCGGAGAACGAGATCATCATCAATATCCAAGCCGACGAGCCCTTTTTTGAGAGCGAAAATTTGATTAAATTTAAAGATTTCGCCAACGCCATGATCGCGCAAAAGGGCGCATTCATGGCTAGCTGTTACAAATATATAAGCCCTCAGGCGGCGGAGGATCCGAATTTAGTCAAGCTAGTGCTTGATAACGCAGGCTTTGCGATCTATTTTTCGCGCTCGCTCATCCCCTACCCGCGCGCGGCATGCGAGTGCTACCTCGGACACATCGGCATCTACGCATACAGCGTGCAAAATTTAAAGCGGTTTTGCGCCCTGCCCGCCTCAGCGCTGGAAGATACCGAAAAACTCGAGCAACTTCGCGCCATAAGCGCGGGCGAGAAGATCGCGATGCTTGGGATCGAAACTGCGAGCATCGGCATCGACACGCCGGCTGATTACGAGCGCGCGCTAAAGGAGTTCGGCAATGGAAATTGATCGCGCCTTTTTAAGCACGAAATTTAAAGCGAGCGGACCCACAAAATTTAACGATAACGAGCTACGCGGCACGGAATTTGGGACGCAGGGGCCTGCCGCGGAGCGTAAAATTCTAACGGCGCATGAAATTCTAATGGCGCGCGGAATTTTAAAATTTAAAGATGCGAGCGCAAGATGAATTACGATGAATACAGATCCGCCGTAGATACGCTAAATGCGTGGGCGCGGGCATATTACACCGACGATAAGCCGATCGCAAGCGACGAGGAGTACGACGAGCTTTATTCGCAAGCGGAGAAATTCGAAGAGCAAAACCCCGAGCTCGCGCTGCCCTACTCGCCTACACGGCGCATCGGAGGCGCGATCAGCGAGGGCTTTTCCAAGCTCGCTCACGGCGCGCAGATGTGGTCGATGGAGGATATTTTCGACGACGCGGACCTTTTGGCGTGGCTGGCTCGCGGCGAGAAGAGCGGCGCGCAGTTTTACGTCGAGCCGAAATTTGACGGCGCGAGCCTAAATTTGACCTACGAAGGCGGCGTGCTGATAAGCGCGGCGACGCGCGGCGACGGGCTTATAGGCGAGGACGTGACGCAAAACGCAAGAGCGATCAAATCGGTGCCGCTTCAGATCCCCTACGCGCAAAGGATCGAGATCCGCGGCGAGACGCTGATCGCAAAGAGCGATTTTGACGCGCTAAACGACGAGCGCGCCGCAAACGGCGAGAGTCTGTTTTCAAACCCGCGCAACGCCGCCGCGGGAAGCCTGCGCCAGCTGGATAGCGCGATCGTAGCGAAGCGAAAGTTAAAATTTATCCCGTGGGGGGTGGGCGAGCATTCCTTAAGCTTTGCACTGCACTCGCAGATAATGGAGTTTGTGCGCAGTCTCGGCTTTTTGCGCGACGAGTTTTGCCGCATCTGCAAGAGCGCAAGCGAGATCAGGAGCGCGTACGAGGCGCTGCATAGCATGCGCGCGAGCAAAGATCTGATGCTAGACGGCATGGTAATCCGCGTAAATGAGCTTTCAAAGTGCGCGCAGATGGGCTATACGGTGAAATTTCCGCGCTTTATGGTCGCATACAAATTCCCCGCGGTCGAAAAGGTAACGAGGCTGCGCGAGATCAATCTGCAGGTCGGCCGCACCGGCGCGGTCACCCCCGTAGCCGTCGTAGATAGCGTAAATATCGACGGCGCGAACGTTTCAAACGCGACGCTTCATAATTTCGACGAGATCGCGCGGCTGGGGCTGATGAAAAACGATTTCGTAGGCATCATCCGCAGCGGCGACGTGATCCCGAAGATCACGAGCGTTTACAAACAGCGCAGAGACGGCACGCAGAGCGAAATTTCGCGCCCGGATCGCTGCCCGGTTTGCGGCGAGAAGCTACTTGACGAAGGCGCGCTCATAAAGTGTCAAAACCTCGATTGCAAGGCGCGCGTGATAGGCTCGCTGATCTATTTCTGCTCCAAAAAATGCATGAATATCGAAGGGCTAAGCGATGCGACGATTACGCAACTTTTTGAAAGCGGCAAAATTTCAAAGATCAGCGACATTTACGCCCTCGCCGCGCAGGATTTGGCGGATCTCGAGGGCTTTGCGGATAAAAAAATTTCAAATCTTTTGGGCGCGATAAATGCGAGCAAAAACGCGCCGCTTGAGCGCTTCATCGCCTCTTTGGGGATCGAGCACATCGGCGAGGTGGCCGCGCGCAAGATCGCTGCGGCATTCGAGCAGGATTGGCTGGATGCGAGCGAGGATGAAATTCTGCGACTGGAGGGCTTTGGAGAGGCGATGGCAAGGAGCCTGAAGGAGTTTTGCAAGATAAATCGCGAAAAAATTCTAAATTTAAGCGAAATCATCACGCCTCGCGCACCCCAGACGCAGACCGTCAAAAGCGCCTTCACAGACCGCAGCGTCGTCATCACCGGCACGCTAAGCCGCCCGCGCGACGAGTTTAAGGCTAGGCTTTTGGCGATGGGCGCGAAGGTGCAGGGCTCGGTATCTGCCAAGACCGACTTCGTGCTCGCAGGCGCAGAAGCGGGCTCCAAGCTACAAAAAGCTCGCTCGCTTGGCGTGCGGGTGATCGACGAGAGCGAGTTTGAAGCGCTCGCGAGCCTGGCGACGACCGGTGCGAATTCACCCGGCAAGAGCGAGCCCCAAATGCTTGCGGGGAGCGGCGAGTGAAGGTTTTTTGCTGGGTGCCGAACCCACACGCAAACGGCGCGGGGTTAAATTTTAAAAGCAATCTCCGCCCTGCGGCGCTTATATCTTTTACAAGGCGCGAGAATTTTAAAAATTTTAAAGAGTGTGAGGGGGCGGTAAATTTGCCGCTAAAAGCGAGGGTAGCAAATCGAGCGGTCGGCGCGGTATCGTCAGGCTTTGAGGCGCACTCAAAAATGGCAAACCGAGAGGCGGTTTCTGCGAGGCGTGCGGGCTTTGCCTACCGCAACGCCAAGACGGCGAGCGCGATGTCGATAGATAGGGCTGCAAGCGAAAATATTTTAAATTTTACGGCGCGCAAACACTGCGCCGATAGGAAAAATTTTAAAATTTTCGCTAGCGACGAGATAAAATTTGCAACACACGGCGAGCTAAAATTTGCAACGAATAGTATGATTAAATTTACGGCGCGGCGAGGGCTAAAGTTTGAGCCTTGCGGCACTGCTGCGCGCGGCTTTGCTTTGCGCGATAAAATTTTAAGCTCTAGGCCGTGCAAAAACTGCGCAAGCTTAAAATTTCATCGGGGCGCGGAGAAAAAGCAAAATGAGATTTGATCTGCTCGTCGCAAACACGCTTAAAATCAGCAGAAATCAGGCCGCCGCGCTGATAAAGCAGGATAAAATTTTGCTGCGAGGCGCCGTGCAAAACAGGCCCTCTGCGCAGATCGCGCCCGAGCATAGCGGCGAAATCAGCGCGACCGAGCAAATTTACGTAAGCAGGGGCGCGCTCAAGCTTGCGGGCTTTCTGGACGAGCTCGCCGAAAACGGGCTTTTAGCAAGCTGCGGCGCAAATTCGCCTAGCGCGGCGGCAGAAATTTTAAAGCCGTGCAGTGTCGCAAAGAGTGCAGATAGCAAAGCGACGACGACGCAAAGAATAGGCGCAGTAACGACGCAAATTTCAAGTGCAGATTTTGCGGCTACGGATAAAATTTTAGGCGCAGACGAAGCGACTAAAATTCCAAGCGCGGCTGCCGCGACGACAAAGATCGCAAAAGTAGATGTCGCAGCAACCCGTACCGCAAAAACTAGCGCCGAGGCGGCTGTGCTTTTACAAACCGGTGCAGACAAACAAGCAGTGGAATTTTTACAGACGAGCGCGGGCGCCGATACGGCGGAGCTTTTACAAACGGACGCAGACGCTGAAACGGCAGAGATTTTAAATGCGGCGACAGCCTCCAAATCGGGCGGTAAGGCGGGCGCGTGCCGCAGAGAAGGCGGCGCGGAGCCGCTACAAACAAAGCCCTCTCAAAAAGAGGTTTTAAATTTAGCGGGAGCCGATGTTTTGGACGTGGGTAGTAGCACGGGCGGGTTCGTGCAGATTTTGCTTCAGCGTGGCGCAAAGAGCGTGACCGCGCTTGATGTCGGCAGCTCGCAGTTAAGCGAAATTTTGCGACGCGATTCCCGCGTGATCGTGCGCGAAAACACCGACATCAGGGAGTTTGCGAGCAAGAAAAAATTTGATCTCATCACCTGCGACGTGAGCTTCATCTCGCTAAATTTGATCTTAAAAAGCCTCACTAGCCTCGCAAAAAGCGCTCTCATCGTTCTATTTAAGCCGCAATTTGAGGTGGGCGCGGAGGCGAAGCGAAATAAAAAAGGGGTGCTCAAAGATGAAAAAGCGGCGCGCGCCGCGCGAGCGAAATTTGAGCGGCTATGCGCCGAGCTAGGGCTTGCCGCGCTGCACGCTAGCGCCTGCAAAATCACGGGCAAAGAGGGGAATCAAGAATTTTTCTATCTTCTAAAAAGGATGAACGATGAAATTTAAAAACTTAATTATATTGGCGCTAAGCACGCTATTTTTGGGCTCATGCGCCAAAAGCTTAAACCCCAAAGCGCCGATCGTAAAAAACTTCGACATCGCTAAATTTAGCGGCGGCTGGTATGAGATCGCCCGCATGAAGGGCAGCGACGACGATCTGCAAAACACCGCCTACGAGTGCTTCGTCGATAAAAACTCCACGATCAATCTTTTAAAAACCGCCAAAACAAGCTCTGGCAAAATCGAAAACGAACAGCATGTATTGGAGTTTGCAGGCGATAAAAACATAGGCCTGCTCTATCAAAAAGGCCTGATTTCCGACTCCCTCTACCGCGTGGCACAGGTGGACGGCGACTATCGCTACGCCCTAATCTTCGGCGCCGATACGAGCGAGCTGTATATCCTCTCGCGCAGCAAAACCCTGCCTGAGCCAATCCGCATCCTCTATCTGAAAAAGGCGAAGCACAGCGGCTACGACACCAAAAAAATCGTCTGGACGAAGCAGCAATAATGGCTAATCAAAAATCATGTAAAGACCATACAGAGGCTTCGCTACGGAATTTTAAAGAGCAAAATTTCGTAGCGCAGAATTCCAGCTTGCAAAATTTTGCGGAGCAAAATTCCACAAGCAATGGGGAAAATTCATCTAAAAGTATCGAACACCCGAAGCAAGAGCTACGCAAAAATAAAACCGGCGATGCGCACCGCGCAGATGAAGCAGACACCGACACCTCTTGCAGCAATGAAACGACTTTTGGCAGTAAAACGGCTTATAACGACGCTTGCAGCAATGACGTAGACGTGCAGGCTCAAGGCACGCTTCCTGCTTGTGCGGAAGTACTGCGTGCGCGCCTAAGCGAGCAGTTCGCACGAGGCGATATTTTCGCAACGCTACAAGGCGCAAACCGCGATAATGTGCGCGCCGTAGCAATCGGTAACTTCGACGGCATGCACCTTGGACATCAAAAATTATTTGAGCACCTAGGTGAACACGGCGCAATAATCGTAATCCTAGCAGGTGGTGGCACGAAGCTAACCCCTTTTGCGTCACGGCAGGCGTTTACGAACAAAAAGATTTTTTATTGCGATCTACGCACTATCAAAAGCCTTAGCGGAGGCGAATTTATCGCACTTTTAAGGCAGAATTTCATAAATTTACAAAAAATTGTCGTGGGCGAGGACTTTAGATTTGGGCGTGATCGGGCGTGGGACGTGGAATTTTTAAGGCGCGAATTTCGCGGGCAAACCTGCGTCGTAGGGGAGTTTTGCTTAAGCGGCGGCGGCGTGCATTCAAGTAGGATCAAGGAGCTTTTATCGCGCGGTCGGTGCGAAGAGGCGGCGGAGCTCTTAGGTCGGGATTACGAGATCTGCGGACGGATCGTGCGCGGCCAGGGGCGCGGCGCGCGGGAGTTCGTAGCGACGCTAAATCTCGAGCCGGGCCGGTTTTTTATCCCAAAAAGCGGAGTTTACGCAACCGTCACGAGCGTGCGCGGCGCAAGATATAAAAGCGTGAGCTTCGTAGGAGAGCGCCTTAGCACCGACGGGGCTTTTGCGCTTGAAACGCACATTTTGGGGGACTTTACGGGCTTTGAAGCCGTAAATTCCGAGCAAGATCGCGCGCCGTGCTGCGAGGGCCAGGCTACAGATCCTGCGCGAAATTTAGATAAAATTTCGGTGCGCAATTCGGCCGAAATTTCTATGCAAAATTTTGCGGCGAACGAGAGCCTGGGCGCCGAAAATAAAAATTTAGAGGCTGCGGGCAAAAACAACGGCGCGAAATTTGCCTGCGTGAAATTTATAAAATTCCTGCGCGAAAATCAAAATTTTACCGATCCGGCGCGCCTTAAAGAACAAATTTTAAAAGATGCTGCCGAAGCGGAGCGGATTTTGCAAGGTCGCGAAATTTAGTAGCGCTTTCCGCTCTCGGAGCCTTAACGCGCTTTTAGCTTAGGCTTATGCGAAACTGAACGCAAGCCGCGCTAAAATTAGCGATAGCGCAGATTTTAGCTGTGGGCAAAGCCCAAATTAGCGGCTAACCCTTGAGTGCAAAACAGGAGCTAAGCGGCTAAATTTCGCGTCTAGCCAAGCGTGAATTTTGCCGAGCTTAAAATTTGCGATGTGCAAAATCGTAAAAACGCTTACGAAATTCCGCTTGCAGGGCTTTTGGGCACTATGCGCCCATGCTTAAAAAATTTGAAGAAGCTGGTTTGGCGGTGCAAAATTCGGCGGCATAAAATTTAAACGCTAAAGTTTAACGGCGCGAGCTCTTGGCTCGTAAAGCTGCCAAGCAGAGTAAAATTTGCTCGCGCAAATTCCGCACCGACTAGATTGCGACCCGAAGCTCGGTGCGAGCCGAGATGTAGCGCGTCCGCAATCAAAGAACGCGCGCCGAGTGTAAAATTTAAGCGAGCCGCACGGGCAAGTGCGGCGAAAAATCCCGTGCTAGGCAACCGCAAGGCGGATACTGCGCGAATAGCAAAGCAAAAAAAGGGAACGGATGAAAGACGAAATTTTTAAAGAGCCTATCAAAAAGCAGTTTGAGTTTGACGCCAGCGTCGCGTCGGTTTTTGATGATATGATCGGACGCAGCGTGCCGTTTTACGAGGCGAGTACGCGGCTTAGCAGCGAGCTTTTGGCGCGGATACTGCCGCAAAAGGCACGCGTGATCGATCTTGGCTGCTCGACTGCGACCGCGCTGCTGGCGCTGTTTGCGCTGCGCCCAGATCTGCGGCTGTGCGGCATCGACAGCTCGGAGGCGATGATACAAAATGCCCGCGCCAAGGCAGCGGCGTTCGGCGCCGAGCTCGAGCTTAGCGTATCTGACGTGCTGGATGCGAACCTCGCGGACTGCGACGCCGTGATCCTAAACTACACCTTGCAGTTTATCAGACCGCCGCGCCGAGCCGCGCTCGTGAGTAAAATTTACGACGGATTGCGCGAGGGCGGGGTTTTGATCTTTAGCGAAAAGATCGTTTACGAAGAGCCTGCGCTGGCGCGCCGGATGATCGAAATTTACGAGGATTACAAGCGCGCGCAGGGCTACTCGCGCTACGAGATCGCGCAAAAACGCGAGGCGCTCGAAAACGTGCTCGTGCCCTACACCGAGGCGGAAAACCGCGCCTTGGCGCTAAACGCAGGCTTTAAGCGTGTCGAAAGTATCTTTAAATGGGCGAATTTTATGAGCTTCGCGGCGTTTAAATAGACTTTGAAATCATAAGAAGCAAAAATTTTAAAGAAATGAAATTCGTGATTTTCTACACGTTTTGCATAGAAAATCATATATTTTATCGGATAATTAAGCCCGTATTTTCGTCTATCTCTTCGTTTTCGTATCGGTCGCGAAATTCCTCTACGATATTCCTTAAAAATGCTTTATTATCGGCTTTTTGTTTGATTTTTCTAAATTCACCGATAGAAAGAAGCAGCCAAAATATTATAAAACTGATAAGCCGCCCAAGCCATTCTGGCAAAAGATGGAAGTTTGATGATACAAGACCCCCAAAACAAAAAAACCGAATATCACGGCGAGCACCGCTATCCAAAAAAAAGTCCCGATGAGATCCCGTATATAATTATTATCTTTATAGGCTATTGAAAAATCTCCTAGATATTCAAAATCCCTAGTCTTATTTACGATTATATGCGCGTAATTATATCCGCCGTTTACGGTGTATAGCCCCGCTATATCGTCTCCTTCGGCTATGAGGACATCTTTGCTAGCAGCGGTTAGCCTAAAAATTGCATTGCCGTAATTTTTAAGCCGAAACGACCAAACATATCTATGGGTGGTCTTGTGATCGGTAGAAAATCCGTACTCGCCCAAGGAGGTATGGCTTTCAAAGTCGCTTACGACCTCTTTTTGCGAGCGGCTTACTATCCCGTGAAAATAATCTATGTCTTGCATAATCGCTCCTTTTTAAAAATAAAATTTGTAAATAATACGCCCCCCCCCCCATTAAAATTTGCTGAATTTTTTATAAAGCAGAATTTTAAATCAACGCGGCGGCATTTTTCGCTCAAATTTTAAAAGCGAGCTAGACAACCCGAGCGAAAAATTTAGATCCGAACGGCAATAACAGCGGTAATTCAAGCGATAAGAATTCAGATAATTTAAATGGCGAAAATAAAACGATAGGCGTAATTTAAAATGTCAAAATTTTGCAAGCCTCTAGCAGGAAGCAAGAAAGAACAAAAGCATTGCATCGAGACAAAGGCGTTGCGCCGAAGCTAGAAATGTTGCGTCAAGACAAGGCGTTGCGGACAAGCGAATGGCGGATGGATGAATTTTAAAACGTTAAAAATTTGGCGACACCGCATTTTAGAATTTCAAAATCGCAATCACTGAAATTCCTGGCATAAAAAAAGCGTCCGCCGTTTGACGGACGCCGTGTATAAATCGCGGGGCGAAATAAACGCCGCCGAGAGCAAAGGAGCTTATTTATCTCTTAAATTTAACTCGCTAACGAGCTTGGAGTAAACTGCGTAGTCTTTGTTTTTAAGATATTTCATCATTCTTTTGCGCTGACCTACTATCTTTAGTAGTCCTAAGCGAGATGAAAAATCTTTCGGATTTGCTTGCAAATGAGTGGTAAGAAGCGTGATCCTCTCGGTAAGAAGCGCGATTTGCACCTCTGCAGAGCCCGTATCTTTCTCTCTTCTAGCGAATTTCGCAACTATCTGTGCTTTTTGAGCCGTGTCTAAAGCCATGACGACCTCCTGATCGGTAAAATAGGAAGCGATTATACTTAATTAACCTAAATTTTTGCTTTCTTTGTGTAAAATGCACGCTTTGACACCAAAGGAGAGAATAAATGCTTTTTACAAAAGCAAGCGAATACGCCCTACTTTCAATGATCTGCATCGCCCGTAAGAATGAGTCTATGGATGTCGATTCGATCTCTAGCGAGCTTGGAATTTCACGCAGCTTTTTGGCTAAAATTTTACAAAATTTGGCTCGCGCGAGACTTTTAAATTCCTTCAAAGGCGCCAAAGGCGGCTTCGTGCTCGCGCGCAATGCGAATGAAATCACGCTAAGCGAGATCATCAAAAGCGCCGAAAGACGCAAGGCGACGGTATTTGACTGCACCGCCGAGGGGATCGACGCCTGCCCTAACGGTCGCACGCTGTGCCGCGTCAATCTAATGTTCGGCGAGCTTCAGGAGAAGGTCGATGAGTATATGGATACGATCACGCTAGCAAACATCATCGGCAAAGAGCGCAAATGAAAATATATCACCTAAGCCACACCGATCTGGACGGCTACGGCGCGCAGTTCGTCGCGGCGCACTATTTGATGGATGTGGAATTTTTCAACGCCAACTATGGCAAGGAGATAAACGAAAAATTTGATCTCATCCTCGCTAGTATCGACGAGCGGCTCGCTACGGACGCAGACGAAAAAAGCCTGGTTTTAATCACCGATCTAAATTTACTGCCCGCGCAATGCGAGAAATTTAGCGGCGAACTAGCCCGTCGAAACGCTCGCGTGATACTTCTGGATCATCATCAAAGCGGACTTGAGTGCGCGAAAAAATTCCCGTGGTATTTCCTAGACTCTTCGCGCTGCGCTACGAAGATCACCTATGATTTTTTCAGCGCGATGTTCGGCGGCTCGCCGCGGCTGGATAAGCTCGTGCGCGTCGTAAACGCCGTGGATATCTGGCTGAAAGAGCAGAGCGAGTTTGAGCTCGGCAAGGTCTGCCTCGGCATGGTCTCGGGCGCGAAAGAGATCAATAAAATTATGTTTGAGCGGGAGAGCAGGGATTATATCTTTTTCCTGTTAGAACAAATTTTTAAATTTCAAGACGAGGCGGACGCACACATCGCGCTAGATAGCGCGCTGCACGGCATAAAGAAGGAATTTTTTAAAAGCGAGCGCGACGATACGCTAAGCAATCTCGTCTCGCATTTCGTAGTCACCCGCCTAAGCGCGCAAAAGCAGCGCTTTGCGATCGACTACCTCGGTAAAAAGGGCATTTTGACCTACAATATCGGCAACGTAAGCGTCATCGGCAACGACTTTTTGACGCAAAATCCCGATGTCGATTTTTTTATCGACGTAACGAGCAAAAAAACGCTCAGCTTCCGCGCAGACGGCAAGATCGACGTTAGCGAAATGGCAAAGCTGCTCCTCGGCGGCGGCGGGCACGTAAACGCGAGCGGCGGGATGTTTGCGGGCTTTAAAGACGCGAGCTCGTACGAAGCCGTAAAGGCGCAAATCGTGGATCTGATCGAGAAAAAAACCCAAATTTCAAAGGAAGAAGATGAAAACTAATGACGAAAAAATCGCCGAGCAAGACCTCATCTACGAGATTAATATCCTGCTTGACGCGATGCTGCTTTATGCGGGCGTGAAACGCGAGCGGCTCGCCGATGCGGCGCAGCTGTATATCGAAAATATCGACACGGTGCTTGCAAACTCGGATGCCAGCGGTGCGGACGAAGTGATCGCCGTGGTCGAGTTTTTGCGTAGCAAACACGCGGAGTTATTTGAAAATAAGGGCTAGCTCGCGAAATTTTAAGCGAAATTTTGCGAGCTAGAATTTTACGAAGCGCAAACTATGCGGAGTAAAATTTCATTGAGCGCAGAAATTTATGGAGCGAGAAATCCGCGAGATAAAATTTTGCGAAATAGAATTTCTAAAATGCGGAATGCAGAATTTTGCGGGCTTAGGCTTAAAATTTTAAAATTTAGCAAGCAGGCTTTGCAAATAAAATTTTATGCTGTCAAACAAGAGCAAAATTTCAAGGCTTAGAATTTACGCTAAGAAATTCCGCACAATAGCAAATTTAAAATTTTAAGTGCATTTTGCGGCACGGAATTTTGCAAAAATTTTAGGCAATATGGGGCAGCTTTGCGTAAAATTCTAATCTAGGCTTCGCGAGGAATTTGCATCAAAACTCCGCGCGGAATTTTGTGCTTAACTAAGGTGCAAAAATTTAAATATAAAGGCTAAATCTTTGTTTGCCAGTGTGGCGCGAAGATTGCGCAGATTGCGGAATTTTAAATTTAAAAGCACGATTCTGCCGTCTAAGATCAAAAAATGGCGTAGCGTCTAAGCTTGCTGAAATGACAAAGCTCGCTTTGAAAGGAAGGGAGAATTTTATCTGCAAAAGCGCAGAGATGGCATTTTAAGATACTTTTGTTGTTTCTAAGCAAAATAGGTCTGCTGCCAGAGGCTTTTAAATAAGCGCGCTTGATAAAATATTATCGCTAGATATGACGCGGGTGTGGTAAGTACGCCCGAACGCGGCAAAATTAAAACGAACGCAGCACTCTATCGTCGCAAAGCCAGGCATTGTAAAATAAAAAGCTTGGGTAGAGCGCTTAGAAACAAAATGTCGCGAAATAAGATATTTGCAGAGCAAGGTGCCTATAAGATGAAGCGTCGTAAAATAGAATAGAAAGCAACGTGTTGATAAAATAGACACCGTGAATCAGAATTTCGTAGCAGTGACGCAGGACGCGAGTAAATTTTAAGCCGGCGGCGCGCTAAATTTTGAAATTTTATGAATTTAAAACTTTATGAAAGGATAGAAATGAAAAAGATTTTTTTGTTTGCATGTCTCATGCTTTTGTGCTCGCAGCTTTTCGGCGACGATAAGGTCTATCGCCTAAGACTTGCTAGTACATGGGAGGCGACTACGCCAGTTTTGGGCGCTGCCGCCGAGGATTTTAAAAACTATGCCGAAAGCCTTAGCGGTGGTAGGCTTCAGATCCGCATCGATACGCCGAGCAAGCACAAGGCAAGCTTTGGCATATTCGACTTCGTCAAAAGCGGTCAATACGATCTAGGATATACTTCGCTTTATTATTATAAAGGCAAAGACGCCAAAACTATGCTCTGGACGGCAGTGCCTTTCGGTATGACTACCGATGAGCAGCACGCGTGGTACTACTATGGTGGTGGGCGAGAGCTTAACGATAAGATGTTCGCGCAATACGGCATAAAGACCTTTTTGATGGGATCTACCGGCATGCAAATGGGCGGCTGGTTTAAAAAAGAGATCAACTCAGTCGCAGATTTGCAAGGGCTTAAATTCCGCATACCGGGGCTAGGCGGAGAGGTGATGAGCAAGCTGGGCGCTACTATAAACACGGTGCCTACGGGCGAGCTATTTATGGCGTTAGAGATGGGTACGATCGACGCGGTCGAGTGGGTAAGCCCTGTCTATGATATGCCACTTGGATTTCATAAAGTGGCTAAATACTACTACACAGGCTGGCAAGAACCTATGGGAGACTGCCAGCTGCTGGTAAATCAAAAGGCGCTAGAGAAGCTGCCTGCGGATCTTCAAGCGATCTTAGAGGCTGCAGCAAGACTTGCCGGAGAGAACTTCCAAAATAAGGGCTTTTATGAAAACGCTCGCATTTGGGCGGAGCTAAAAGCGCAGTTTCCGGATGTGCAGGTGCGCGACTTCCCTGCAGACGTGATAGCCGCGCTTAAAAAAGCAACGAATGAAATCTTAGACGAAGAAGCGGCGAAAGATCCGATGTTTAAAGAGATCCTAGACAGCCAGCGCGCGTTTTTGAAAATCGGCAGAGAATGGAATAAAATAAGCACCGTAGCCTACATAAATAACGTAAGCGGTATCGCGGGCGAAAGTGCAGTAAATCCAATCTCCGCGGGCTCTAGCGGTACGACAAACTCAGATTCTGCAAGCAGCGAAAATCACGGCGCTGCGAGCAATTCTAATGCGACGGACGGCAAAAATTTAGGCGCGACAAAGTAAAGCGGGTGCTGCGAGTGATAAAAATTAAGGCACGACGAATAGACCGGCACAATAAGTAGCTCAGGAGCGACAAGCGGCGGAAATTCTAACTACTTTTGCATAAAGTAAATGGAATTCTGCCGCAGCAGCTTTGGCGCAATAGCTTTAACATCGCAAGCGGCGTGATCTGGCGCAGCAAAGGGCTCCCGCGTGAAAATAGAACGCCAAAAACACGCGATAAAATAAAATTATAAAAATTCCGAGCTCCAAGCACGGCGGAATTCGGAATTTTAAATCTAAAATTTTAAAATCAAAATTTATGGATTTCAGACGGAGCGCGAAACTACTCCGGTTATGCTAGAAACCGGCATTTGCAACTCTTAAGACTAAAAGCCGCGTCTAGCGCTTTAAAAGCCTATGGGCCTTTTGCATTTATATATTAAAATCACAAAAATTGCATTTGCGTTATTAAAATTATGGCATTTCTTGGCAATATAGGTTAATTCGCATAAAATCAGCCTGCGCGCGTTAAAATTTAATCAATAATGTAATTTGGTAAGATTTATCGCGATAAAATAGCCTTATTATCATGCTTATCTATAAAATTTACTCTATTATGCCGCTCTGATTAAGACTAAATTTATTAGGATTTGATAAATCGCGAATGCCCAGTCTCTGCCGCCACATCTATTAACGCAATAGCAGATAAATTTCAACTGCCCTCTTATTCGATAGTGCGACCACGCAAAGAGACGTATTTGAAGTACCGCAGAATTTATTGAATTTTTTAAATTTTTGATCTTTAAAATACTGCAAGACGGCTAAATCGCCAAAATTTCATATTATTTGAATTGATTGTTAAAAAGTAGATTCGGGAGCATAGCCCCGAATCTACGGATAAGATTAAATTCTTAGAATTTAATCGGATGGTGGTGGAAGTCGTCGTAAACGACTTTATTGGTTTGAAATTTAATGCGCTTAAGCTCGCGGATACGCAAAAATTCCTCTTCGTCGATCTTTTTAATCTGAATCGCCGCCTTAAACGTAGGAGTTTTGGCGATTAGATCCCAGCCGCCGCTGGTTAGCTCGTTGCAGCAGCTCTCCCAGTAGTGATAAGACATCTGAATGATACCATCCATTATACATTCGGTGATGTCCGCCTTAATCGCGATATAGCCGTAGCGGCTCCACGCGACGATGAAATCGCCTTGCGAAATTCCATATCGCTCGGCGAGTTTCGGATTCATTTCCGCAATCGGTCCTATCGCGTCGCCGCCCTGCTCTACGGTCTTAGAGCGCCTAGTCATCGCGCCTCCCGCGTACTCATAAACCTTACGCGTAGTTAGAAGCTGGATTGGGAACTCTGCATCGGTCTTCTCGTCCACGGAGCCCGCCATTACAGGATAATCTTTCGGCATATTCATACGCTTTGCGAATTCCTCTTTGGCGCTTTCGATCTTGCTCTTATCATCCACAAATAGAACTGGGACGAAATTTCCTTTACCGTCCGGGGTAAAGAATTTTTTATCAAGGTACAATGCAGGTCCGCCCATAGAATTCTCATCAGGGCACGGCCAGTGAAGTCCGTGGTATTTTTTGATGCGGTAATAGCTCATTCCGCCGTAGTTGTGTGGAGCTACCCTGCGCACCTCTTCCCAAATCTGCTCTGGAGATTGGAATGTGAAATAATCTCCTAGACCTAGGCGTCTGGCAAGTTCGCAGATGATAGCCCAGTCTTGTCTAGCTTGTCCTGGAGGGGCAACTACAATCTCGCTATGCTGTACGCGGCGCTCGGCGTTAGCATAAGTGCCCTCCTTCTCGCCGCTGCAAGCTCCAGGAAGCACGACATCTGCTTTGCGGCTCGTCTCGGTTAAGAAAATATCTTGGATCACATACATCTCTACCTGCGAAATCGCGCGCAAGAAGTGGTTTGCGTTCGGATCGGTCATAACCGGGTTTTCGCCCATCGTCCAAAAGAATTTTACCCTACCATCAAGAATTGCGTCAGGCACTTCGGTTTTATGAATGCCGATCTTGCCGTTTAGATGACCTTTTGGTAAATTCCACTGGCGCTCAAACCAATCGCGGGCACTTTCGTCGGTCACAGCTTTGTAGCCGGTAAATACGTTAGGAAGCATTCCCATATCGCAGCAGCCTTGAACGTTTTCTTGTCCGCGGATCGGTAGATCGCCGCTGCCTAGCTCGCCTACGTTGCCCGTTACGAGCATTAAATTTGAAATATCACAAACCGCGCCTACGCCGTGGTTGAAGTGAGTTACACCCATTCCGTGCGTGATAACCGCAGGTCGCGTAGTAGCGTAAATTCTAGCCGCTTTTCTAATATCTTCAGCGTTTAACCTAGTGTATTTAGCTACGGCCTCAGGCGAATAATCCTTAACCGCCTCTTTTACATATTCAAAACCCTTAGTGTATTTCTCAACGAATTCGTGATTTACCAAATCCTCGTCGATAATAGCATGGATTAAAGCGTTGATGACCGGGATATTGTGCTCCGGCTCAAGCTGGAGGTGGATATCTGCGCGATTTGCAAATTCCGTCTTAACCGGGTCGATGACGATGAGTTTAGCGCCTCTATTTAACGCTCTTTGAACGTGCATAGCTACGATCGGATGACCATTTTCCGGGTTTGAGCCGATCATCATAATGCAGTTGCTGTGAGTTCCGATCTCCGTGAAGCTATTTGTAGCCGCTCCGTTACCGATTGTTTTGGCAAGACCTGCCACAGTCGGAGCGTGTCAAATGCGCGCGCAGTGATCGATATTATTCGTGCCTAAAATTCTAAGTAGCTTCTGCGCTACGTAGTTATCCTCATGCGTGCAGCGTGCGGAATAGTTTCCGGCTATCGCGTCGGCGCCGTATTTTTCTTTAACCTCTAGCATCTTTTTAGCAACCAAATCAAGCGCTTCGTCCCAGCTAGCCTCGACCAAATCGCCGTCTTTACTAAATTTGCCATTCTTTTTACGAATTAGCGGAGTAGTAAGCCTGTCTCTAGAGCCTACGTAATTCCATCCGTAATAACCTTTCAAACATAAACAACCTTGATTTACAGGGTTGTCGCTTACGCCGGTTGCGGATTTGATATAATTGTCTTCCGCAGTCAGCTCGATTTGACAGCCTGTGCCACAATAAGGGCATATGACCTTGCCTTTATTCGCCATATTTTCTCCTTTCGAAAATACTAAACATGCAAAATTACCATATATGCAATTTCGGCACAATTATATAAATTCTTACCTAAAATAAAATTGAAATTTTGCCTTAAGCTAAAAGAATTTTTTCAATTATAATTAGGAGTAAGTTAGGGTAATTTCAGTAGTAATTTAAATTTTAAAATATACTTTAATACTGATATACTAGACATTTAAAGCAAATAATCAACGAACCGGTTTAAAAAAGAAATTAGTTTTTAAATTTAAGCTTTGAAAGCAAATTTATCAAATAAATTCCAAATATCGTCAGATAAATGACGGAATTTTTTTACGGACTTAAATATAATTACACCAAAATTTTTAGTAAAAAATTTTTAAAATTCCTTAAGTCAAGGAGAAAGGTATGAAACAACATAAATTTGTAATCTGCGATTACAAACGATGTATCGGTTGCACGACGTGCATGGCGGCCTGTTACTCAAGTGCCTACGAGCGCGGCAAGCTTGCTAAATCGCGACTTACCGTGCTTAGACAGGCTTACGGCGTTATGCCTACGCAGTGCAGGCAGTGCGATGACGGACCATGCGCAAATGTCTGCCCTACCGGTGCGCTTCGCTTCGATAATAACTATATCGAATTACACGAAGAAATTTGCATCGGATGTAAGATGTGTACGCTCGCCTGTCCTTATGGCGCGATCAGCTCGAATGCCGAGCTTATGCCGTCAGTAAATTATGCGGTCGAGCCGAAGTATTATCTCGAGATCGAAAGCCAAGCGGGCGCCAAAAGCACCGCCATCAAATGCGATCTATGCAACGGACGCGAGAACGGTCCTGCATGCGTCGAGGTTTGCCCAACTAGCGCTATCATTATGATAGATCCTAAAGAAGGTAAGCATAAATTGGGCTTTGCGATAGACTACGATGCGGCTAATGCTTTTGCAAAAGACGTGTTAAACGGCGAAATCAGTTGCGTCGCCAAAAAAGAAGGAGGCGCAAAATGATAAGCGTCTATACTTTATTTATCGTCAGTGCAGTAATTAGTATCCTTTTATACTGCGCTCCAAAAACTGCCGTTAAGGTGGGATTTGGATTAGGTGCTATCAGCTGTTTTTACGCGATGTGTCATTTCGTAGCCAATATGGGCGTAAGCGACAGCTTCGTTTTGGGAGGTACTTTCTTATATGCGCCAAAATTTGCTTTAAGTCCGCTTGGAAATTTCTTCAGCTTCGTAGTCGTTTTTATAGGCTTTGCAAGCAGCGTTTACGGTATGAGCTATGCTGAGGAATATATCGGAAAGGCAAATATCGGCGTTTTTGCATGTTTATTTAATACCTTCATCTTATCTATGCTTTTAGTCATCAGTGCGGATAATGTATTTTGCTTCGCTGTTTTATGGGAGCTTATGACGCTAATCTCGTCATTTCTAATCATAGTAAACGATGGCAAAGGCACGCTAAAAGCCGTTATGGTATATCTAGGTATAGCACAGATCGGTGCATTTTGTATCACCTGTGGATTACTTATCATTGCAAACTACGCAGGCAGCTTCGAATTTGCGGAGTGGGGAAAAGTAAATATGCCGATGGGCGCTTCCGTAGCAGCATTCATCTTGTTTTTGGTCGGCTTCGGCTCAAAAGCTGGAATGTGGCCTTTTCACGTTTGGCTACCGCAAGCTCACCCTGCGGCTCCATCAAATGTCTCTGCGCTAATGAGCGGCGTTATGATTAAAGTAGCGCTCTTTACCCTTGTTAAATTTACGCTATTTTTGCCACTAAGCATTTATTTTGGGCTTGCAGTTTTGATCCTAGGAGCAGCCAGCTCGCTTTTTGGCGTTTTATACGCGTTGTGCCAGCACGACTTTAAAGCGCTTCTTGCATACCACTCGGTTGAAAATATCGGCATTATCTTGCTGGGTCTTGGCACCGGAATTTACGGCGTCGCAGCAGGCAATGTAACGCTAGGTGCAGTCGGATTTTTAGCAGGCTGCTACCACGTAGTAAATCACGCGATATTCAAAGGCTTGCTATTCTTATGTGCAGGCTCTGTAATCCACGCTACTCATACGCAAAATATGGACGTGCTAGGAGGGCTAGCTAAAAAAATGCCTCTAACCGCTATCGGTATGTTTATCGGTATTATGGGTATTGCAGCGCTTCCTCCGGTAAACGGCTTCGTTTCGGAGTGGTTTACCTATCAAGGAATGCTTCAAGGCGCTAAGGAAAGCGGAATTTTCATTAGATACGCCTTCTCTTTAGCAGTGGTCGCTCTTGCACTCACCGGCGTTTTGGTCGGTATGCACCTTAAGCTTTATGCGGTAATCTTCGCAGGAACCCCAAGGGATGAAAAAATTTGGGAAAATGCAAAAGAAAGCCCATTAGGAATGGTTTTAGGAATGATCATACTGATGATGGGCTGCGTGGGATTTGGCGTAGGCGCACACTTCATAGTCGATTACATAATGCAGGCGGTAAATTCTATCACTTCCAATAGAGAATTTGTCGCAAGCCTAGGCGCTTCGTCAATCACTTCGCCTTTGGGAAGTATCGTTTCAACTCCTCTTATTGCAGTAATTTTGTGTTCTACAATGCTGCTTCCGTTTATCATCCTAGCAGTTATGAAAGCAAATCGCGACAAACCTCGCGAGACAGATCCTTGGGCATGCGGTTTTAAATATAGCCCTCGCATGCAGATGACCGGCGGTCCTTTTACCGGCGATTTAAGAAAGATTATGGACTGGTTATTTAGAGGTCATAAACGCAGAATAGAGCAAAACGGCTACTTCGGACCGATCGAGTATCACAACCACCCACAAGACATTTGGTGGACGATGATTTATCAACCGGTAATCGATTGGAGTAAGAAGATCGCCGATAAGATAGGAATTATTCAAAGCGGCTATGCAAATTTATATACGCTTTACATCCTAATCTATCTTTGCGCGATACTGGGCGTCGGATATTTCTTGATCTAGGAGGTTTGAGATGCAGACTATACAAACTATATTTTTAATGATATTTCAAGTCGCGGTTATCGTCCTAGTCGCTCCGCTCTTCGACGGTATGGCTAGAAAACTTCGAGCCAAACTTCAGTCGAAACAAGGAAGCGATTTTTTCCAGACTTACCGTGATATTATTAAGCTTTTTAAGCGCGGCAGGACCGTTCCTGCGTGCAGCCACTGGGTATTTAGATGGGCGCCGTTTTTCCTTTTCGCTACTTCGGCAGCGATTTTGGCGGCTATTCCTATTACATACAGCGATCCAACCACCGATAAAATTTTCGGAGCATATTCGGATATTTTCGTTATCTTATATCTAGGTGCGCTTTTGCGCTTCGTATTCGGTGCGGCTTCGATAGATAGCGGTAACCCGTTTGCCGCAACCGGCGGCGGACGCGAGCAGATGCTTGCCGTTTTTGTCGAACCTGTGATGATGATGTGCTTAATCGTAGTAATGATGGCTGCGGGAACTTCAAATTTAGTTGAGATTCAGGGGATGGTACGCAGCGGTCAGATCGGCTATCAAATTCCAAGCTTTGCTGTCGCTTCGATTGCATTTTTATGGTGTATGTATGTCGAGACCGGCAGAAAGCCATTTGATCTTGCCGAAGCCGAGCAAGAGCTTCAAGAAGGACTTTTGGGCGAATATGCAGGTAGCGATTTGGGCTTAGTACAAGCGGCGCTTATTTTGAAGCAATTTGCGATGATCGGATTATTCCTAACGATATTTGAGCCGTGGAATTTTAGCAATCCGTTTTTGGCGATCATAATCTTTGTGCTAAAAACTGGCGTATTTTACGTAGCAGCCGTTTTCATCGACAACTTTGGACCACGCTTCAGAATGACTTCGAGCATGCGCAAAATTTCATGCGGTGCTCTTGCCATCGCTTTTGCGGCATTAACGCTTTACGTAGTAGGATTTTAAGATGAATAGTATCGATATTTTAGCAATTTGTATGATCGTAACGTCACTCGCGGTATTCGGACTTAGAAATTTAAAGCTTTCGATCGGAATTTACGCGATTCAGACGCTACTTTTGGTAAGCATATTTTTTATGCTGTATTCTAACTTCAATGCGCCGCAGCTTAGAATTTGGGCGATAGTGGCGTTTTTTACGAAGGTTATTTTCGTGCCAGGAATTTTATTTTGGCTAGTTAAAAAGCTGGATGTGATCAGCGAGGATGAGCCGGTAGGCGGCTTTTTCGTAAGCCCCGTTATTGCGATGGGATTTTCGCTAGCAATTGCGATGACAATCAATCCGATCTTGCTTAAATTCTCTCTTATTCAAGAAAGAATCGTTCTAATAGCGGCAGTAACCGTATTTATGATGGGAATTTTCGGCTTCATGCTAAGAAATTCTTTCATCAAGCAAATTCTAGCCTACTGCCTCTTTGAAAACGGCATCCACCTAAGCCTTGCGCTTATGGCTTACAACTCTCACGAGCTAGTCGAGCTTGGAATTTTAACCGACGCGATCTTTGCGGTTATTATTATGAGCGTTTTGGCAGTTAGATTTTACAAAGCTTATGACGGGCTTGATACGTCTAAAGCTTCGAATTTAAGGGGTTAATGATGAATAGTTTAGCTTTTATATTAATTTTTCCGTTGCTCGGAGCGCTGATATTATTCTTATGCCCTAAGAATTTCAAGCTCCTAAGCTCGCTACACGTTTTGATTTCTGCAGTTACATCCGCAGGGCTACTCTGTAACGTAGGCAAGCTTATCAGCGGCAACTTCGAGGCTTTTTACGCATACGATAAATTTCTATTCCTAGATAGCCTAGGTTGCGTATTTTTAGTGCTAATCGCCGTAACGGGCTTTTTGGTAAATTTATACTCCACCACCTATATGAAATGGGAGATACAGGGCGGTCATCTGGATCTTAGCGATCTTAGAAAATACTACGCGCTCTGCCACGTTTTCGTTTTTACGATGACGCTTAGCGTTATCTGCAACAACGTCGCGTTTATGTGGGCTGCAGTAGAGGCCACTACGTTAGCATCGGTATTTTTGGTCGCTATTCATAAAGACAAAAAATCTACCGAGAGCGGTTACAAATATATCGTCATCTGCTCGATCGGCTTAGCATTCGCGCTTTATGCTACCGTTTTACTATATGCGGCTACATTCAAAATCACGGGCGACGGCGAGGCTTCGATGCTTTGGACTAGCATTATGGATCACGCCAAAGGCTTAAACAAAGATGCTGCTAAGCTTATCTTTATATTCGCTCTAATCGGCTTTGGAACCAAAGCAGGACTTGCTCCTACTCACACTTGGCTTCCTGACGTTCACGCAGAAGGTCCGGCTCCTATTTCAGCACTACTTTCGGGTGTGCTTTTAAAATGTGCGATGCTAGCGATATTTAGATATTACGCGGTAAGCGCCGAAGCGGTAGGGCCAGACTTCGTTAAGCACGTGATGCTGATCTCGGGCACGATCACGCTATTTATAGCAGGAATTTTCCTCGTTCGCCAACACGACGTAAAAAGGATGTTTGCTTACCACTCGGTCGTTCATATGGGTGTTATTGCATTTGCGCTAGGTATCGGCGGATATTTCGGCTTGCTTGCCGCGATCTTTCACTGCTTAGCTCACAGCTTTACCAAGGCTCTTGCATTCTGCTCTACCGGTAATATCGCTAGAATTTACGGTCACAAAGATATGACTAGAATGGGCGGCATGGTAAAAATCGCTCCGCTTACTACGATAATGTTTGGTGCTGCGGTTTGCTCGCTCGTAGGCGTTCCTGCGTTTGCGATCTTTGTAAGCGAATTTAACGTTTTCAAAGGCGCGATAGCCAGCGGTCAATACATAGCCGTAGCATTATTTGCGATCGCGCTCGTAATTATTTTCATCGCGGACTTCGCACACTTTAATCTAGCGAGCTTCGGTACACCTAAAGGTGAAGTGGTTTATGCTAAAGAGATGAGCTTGTTTGAAAATTTACCGCTAATCTTGCTTTGCGCTTTAGTGATAATTTTCGGCGTATGGCACGTAGGTGATTTTTGGATGCTCGTCGAAAACGGCGTTAGAATAATGATGAGAGGTTAAAAATGAGAGGCGATAAATTTATAGAAATTTTAAAGACCAAAGTCAAGGTCTTAGAAGTTACCCGCCAAGCCGAGGATCAAATCACCGTTTTAGTGGATAGAAATGATCTGCCGCTTGCGGTTAAGACGCTATATTATGACATCGGCGGTTTTATCAGCACGATGATCCCTAACGATGAGCGCGAGCTAAACGGAAATTTCGCACTTTACTATGCGATATCTATGGAAGGTGGCAAGATGACCGAAGCGGAGGATTTTGCCGCAGAGGATAAATGCTTCATCACCGTTAGGACGCTAATTCCCGGATCGGATCCTACATTCCCGTCAGTTACTCCTTTAGTGCCTGCTTGCGTATGGTACGAAAGAGAAGCCTTCGATATGTTCGGTTTAATCGCTGAGGGCTTGCCTGATAAACGCCGTTTAGTGCTAAGCGACGATTGGCCGGATGGACTTCATCCGCTTCGCAAAGACGCGATGGACTATCGCTATAGACCCGATCCTGTAGATCATAAAGACGAGCCCAATGCAGAGTTTTTATTTCCTAGCGGCGACGGCGTAGTAGATGTTCCACTTGGACCTCTTCACGTAACGAGCGATGAGCCGGGACACTTTAGACTATTTTGCGACGGCGATGAGATTATCGATGCGGACTATCGCTTATTTTATCAACACCGCGGTATGGAGAAACTAGCTGAAAACCGAATGAATTATGATCAGATGGGCTATTTAGCAGAGCGCGTCTGCGGAATTTGCGGCTACGCTCACGCGATTGCGTGTATTGAAGCAGCAGAGAAAGCTATCAAGCTTGAAATTCCGCTTCGTGCGCAAGCTATCCGCGTCATCTGCCTTGAGATCGAGCGCCTTCACAGCCATCTTTTAAATATCGGTCTAGCCTGCGAGGTAACGGGCAACTACAACGCCTTTATGCATATCTTTAGGGTGCGCGAGTATTCTATGGAGCTAGCTCAGCTCGTAACCGGCGGCCGCAAGACTTACGGCAATGTAATTATGGGCGGACTTCGCCGTGATATGACCGATAATGAAATTCGCAAGAGCATCGAGATCATCAATAAACTTGATGTTCAAATTTCTGAAATTTGGGACGCCGTTATGGAGGATAAACGCCAAATCGGTCGCTGGAAAGGTGTGGGCGTATTAGATCGCAAAGTGGCGCGTGATTTTAGCCCGGTAGGTCCGAATATGAGAGCTTCCGGTTTTAAACGCGACAACCGCTACGATCACCCTTATGATTTCTTCAACAAGATAGAATTCGAAGTAGCCGTAGAGCACGGTGGCGATGTATTCAGTCGCGAAGTCGTAAGATATAAAGAGCTCAAACAATCGATCCACATCATCAGGCAGTGCTTGCATCAAATGCCGCAAACTCCGATAATGATCGATCCACAGACTATGATCAGACCGGAAAACTACGCTTTAGGTCACGACGAAGCACCGCGCGGCGAAAATGTCCACTGGATCATGCAAGGAAACGCTCAGAAGGTTTACCGCTGGAGATGTCGCGCCGCTACGTATAACAACTGGCCGAGCTTGCGATTTCAATTCCGCGGAAATAACATCTCCGATGCGGCGCTAATCGTATGCTCGATGGATCCGTGCTACTCATGCACCGAGCGCGTAACTTTAGTCGATATTAATAGCGGAAAGAGTAAAATTCTAACCGAAAAAGACCTTAAGAAATTTTGCCAAGACGGCAAGGTTAGCAAAAAGGATTTAAGATGATGAAATTATTCGACATTACCGAAAAATATGGTAAGGCGACCTATGCTTATCCGTTTGAGCCATACATCGTGCCCGAGAATTTTCGCGGGCAGCCTGAATACACCTATGAGCTTTGCATAGGCTGTGCCGCGTGCGGTATCGCCTGCCCATCTAATGCAATCGAGCTTAAGATGAACGAAGCTCAAACCAAACTTATTTGGGAATTTGACTGCGGGCGCTGCATATTTTGCGGGCGCTGCGACGAAGTATGCCCTACGGGAGCAGTAAGGCTAGGCAATAGCTTTGAGCTAGCGGTAAAATTTGATAAAAGCGCACTTATCCAACACGGCGAGCTTGAGATGGAGAAATGCAGCTGCTGCGGCAAGCCGATGACCCCAAAAAGGCTCATCAATTACACGCTAGAAAAGCTAAGTACGGCAAATTTGCTTCCAGGCAGATTAGAAGAAGCTAAAAAGTACCTCTATATCTGTCCTGAATGCAAAAAAGCTCAAGCGGTCGAAAGAGTGACCAAAGGTATAGAGGAGGCAATAAAATGAGTTTGTATCAAGTCCCCGAAAATATTAAAAACGCAAACGATCTAACCGCAAAATTGGAGCTTTTGAAAAATATCAAACGAAGCTTCAGCGTTTATCGTATCGACTGCGGAAGTTGCAATGGCTGTGAAATCGAAATTTTTGCTTCTATCACGCCGATGTGGGATCCGGAGCGCTTCGGATTTAAACTCGTAGCCAACCCTCGCCACGCAGATATCTTAGTCTGCACCGGTCCGGTTACTCGACAGATGTATTATCCGCTGCTCCGCGCTTATGAGGCTGCACCTGATCCAAAGATCGTAGTAGCTCTTGGGGCCTGCGGAAGTACTGGCGGAATTTTTCATGACGCATATAGCGTATGGAGTGGTATCGATAAGATTGTACCGGTAGATGTTTATATCCCCGGCTGCCCTCCGCATCCTGCTAGCATCATCTATGGTCTTGGCATGGCGCTTGGCATCATCGATCAAAAGCTTCAAAAGAAGAGCTACGAGCAAGATAGTACTCTTCCGCCACCGGTTAAGAGTTCAGTTATCGGCGATATTTTATTCGAGCGCGATCTGCAAGCTGAAGCTAAGAGGCTGATGAGCTATATTTTCGGAAGGGTTTTATTTGCAAAATATATGGATGCGATCAAAACCTCATCTGACGTTCACGATCCAAAAGCTTCTCGCGAGGCTCTACTTAACGCTATCCACACCGAAGAGGATCCTAGATACGCGGAGTGCATGGCACTATTGCACAATGACGTATATCTAAAATACGCCCGCGCTGCGGAGGAATTTAAAATCGATCCGCAAAAAGAGGTCTGGAGCAAACGATGATTGAGGTTTTTAAGCTTACAAAGCGGCATATGGACGAAAATGAAAATTTACCCAAAGAGCTAAAGGATATCAAGGTTTTTTCCACCTGCGTCGGTCACGGCGTAGGTACGATAGATTTTAGCGAAAAGGTACTTGAGATAGACGATGAAGAATTTAAACGCATCATCGAGAACTCGGGCGACTACGTTAAATTTAAGATCGGTAACCTAAGCAAGTATTTCGAGATTGAAATTTTTGCCGAGCACGCAGCTAAGCTAATCCCTCAGCTTTGCGAATGTGAGCTTAAAGATCTGCTAAAAAATATGCGCGAAGGATACTTCGTGCTAAGGAAGGATTTTTGATGCGAAAGGCGTTGCTTTGTATCGGCAATCCCCTTCGCGGCGACGATGACGTGGGCAATGAAACAGGGCGAATAGTCGAGGCGAACTTAAAGGACTGGCGCGTTTTTTATGGGCAGGATGTGCCCGAAAACGAATTTGCGGCCCTTAGGGAATTCGCCCCTGAAATTCTGATCGTAGTAGATGCGATGAGCGGCTTTGATGAGGATAAGATAGAATTTTTCGACCTCAGCAATGATCGCGACTACATATACTCGACGCATAACCTGCCTACGCCGGTGCTTCTAAGCTATCTGCGCAAAATTTGCCCAAAGACGTTGTTTTTGGGCATTAGCGTACTGCTCGATAACGTCCTTGATTTTAAAGAAGGACTGAGCGAGAGCGCAAAAAAAAGCGCGCAAAAAGCTTATGAGCGTATCTTAGAAATTGATTCAAATTTAAATGAGGAGGAGTAAATGTTAAATCCTGCAGAAACCGCGCAAGCGGTATCTAGTTCGATGCAACACAAGGCGCATACCCCGCTAATTAGCATAATTTTTCTAGCTATAATGGCGGGCGCTGCAATCGCTATGGGCGATATTTTCTGGGCTCACTCGACCGTCGGAATGGCTGAAAAGCAATCTATTGGCTTATCGAATTTCATCGGCGGTATTACCTTTAGCTGCGGTCTGATGATGGTGGTTTTTTACGGTGGGCATCTATTTACCAGCTCGGTTTTAACGGGCGTACCTGCTGCCGACGGCAAATTACCGCTAGGTAAAACTATCGGATATTGGGCTATCGTTTGGTGCTTTAACTTTGTAGGTGGCGCGTTAATCGCGTATATGTATTATTACTCAGGACTTCCGCTTAAATATGATGGCTACATCTTGCAGCACTTCATTCCTGCAGCAGCAGGCAAAATAAACGCACCTTTTCATGAGCTATTCATCCGCGGAATTTTTTGTAACGTGTTTGTATGTATGTCTATCTGGACTGCGACCAGTGAGAGTAATCTATCAGGCAAATTCTTTGCAATTATGTGGATGATCGGCGCATTCGTAGCTTGCTCGATGGAACACTGCGTGGCAAATATGTTTATCCTAACTGAAGGTATCATCGCTAAAGGCCACTACCTTGCGGCTGCAGGTGGTGATGTAAATGCTCTTGCAAGCTCGCTTCACGGTGTAACGGCAGCTCAAATAGATTCAATAAACTGGGGAAATTTCATCGTTAAAAATATGATCCCAGTTACGCTAGGTAACATCTGCGGCGGTCTATTTTTCGTAGGCTTGGTCGGATTTATGGTAAATAAATACGATATGAAAAAGAAAGACTAATCTATCGCGCTTCAGCACGATATAAACAAAATACGGCGCGGCACTTTGCCGCGCATTTTTAGTTTCTTAAATTTTAAAAATTCCGATGCGTAAAATTTCATTTGATCCAAAATTTTAGACGAAATCCTAAGCGAAATTCGGGATGAAATTCTAAAACCAAGCTCTTGATAAAAATTTTACGCTGTAAATCTAGGCGAAATCCTGCGCCGTAACTTTAGACAAAATTTCGCGCTTAAGCCGTAACGTAAGCCGTATAAATGCTTTAAAAACTCTAGCCCGAGCCTAAACACAGTAGCTAAGCAATCTGTCGTAGTCTAGGATCAAAAACTCGTGCTGACTGATTTTTTGAATTACGTTATCTTTTACAAGCTCGTTAAACGCGGTACTCGCGCTTTGACGCTTGAGCCCTACGAAGGATGAAAGCACCTTTAGCGAAAAGGGCAAAAAGACGTATTTGTAGCCATTTTGATGAAAATTCTGCTCGTTTGCAAGCTCGATCAAAAAGCTCGCGATGCGCCCTTTTGCATTTTCAAAAAGTATAGAGCGTGTGATTTTGCGCTGCAGCAGAATTATCTCTGTTAAAATTTTTATATACGCCTCGCAAAAGCTGCGATTTGCCAAGATCTCCCCAAGTCCGCTCGCATCGATCGTATAAATCTCGCTGTCCTCTAAAAACTCAAGCGCGCAAATTTCATTAAGAATAGTGATATTGTCCTTATTTAGGTAGTTGATGATGAATTCCTCGCCGTCTTCAAAAAACGAAAGCTTCGCCTGTCCACTTTTAAAAATAAAAACTTTAGGCGCCTCGCTATAAAAAACATAGCCTTTTTTGATGACTTGGTGCTCGAACATTGCAAGCTCCTCGTCGCTAAGCGTGGCGATAGCCTCGGTTTGCAGTAGTCCCAGCCGCGATTTTTCCATATAACCTCCAAAAGCTAAGAATTATACAATGAAATATTTAGACAAAGATAAAGCTGCGCGGATTAAATTTACCATCCGCACTATGGCTGCGCATCTGGGTCGCCTAAGCTAATAAATTTTATAGCTTTTAAAATTCTAAATTTTACCCGCGCTTTGCATCGCGTAAAATTTCAAAAATTAATTGAGCTTTACGTGGCAATATTATAGCCAAAACCCGCGGCGCGAATTTACAATTCTACCTCTAAATAAAATTTCATATCATTTTATTGAAATTTTATTTAGCAAGGATATAATAATGCATATTAAAAATAAGCGGCATTTGCTCGCGACGATACCGCAAGAGAGGGAGCCTTATGCAAAAGTTAAATTTTAAAGATAACGTCTCCGAAACGCTGCTGATCAACGTCTATATGCGCCACTTGGATTTCAAAGACAAGGATCCGATTCTAAACGATCCCTTTTCAAGCGCCGTCGTAGAGCAGATCGATTATGATTTTGCAAAATTCGACGACGCGCGCCTTAGCAAAACGGGCACGGTGATCCGCGCGAAATTTTTTGACGACGAGACGCTGCGGCTAGCTAAAGAATTTGATCGCCCTATCATCGTGCAGCTCGGCGCCGGGCTCGACACCCGCCCGCTTAGGCTCCAGAGCGCCCTACCGAGCGCCCTATTTTACGACCTCGATCTGCCCGACGTCATCGCCGTGCGCGACGCACTACTGCCCAAAGCAAAGAATAACTTCAGTCTGCCCTACTCGATGCTGGATCCCTCGTGGATGGACGAGCTAGTCGCAAAGCACGGCAGCGCGGGCTACATCTTCATCTTAGAGGGCGTGAGTATGTATTTTGAGAAAGAGGAATTTAAGAAATTTTTTATCGCGCTTGCACAAAAATTCCGCGGCTACGTGCTGAGCGACTTCATGAGCGATTTTTCGGTAAAGAAATTCGATAGCAAGCGCCACGACGCGATGAAACATATGCAAAACGCACCCTTTAAAATGGGCATCGGCGGCGGCGCGGAGGTGCAGGGCTGGGATAGCGCGCATATCAGATTCGTCAGGGAGGCCGCGATGCTAAAAATGTATAAAAGCCACTGGAGCCTCAAAGGGCGCCTATTTAGCCTGATTCCCGCCTTTTGCAATGCGTGCAAGATGTTCGTTTTCAAAATCGGCGGTGATGAATAATAAGGCTTAAAATTTCAGTTGATTGCTTTGCAAATTTCGACAGCTAAGGCGCGAATTCTAAGCTGCTTATCTGGCAGGCTGGCATGCAGAGCAAACGGCACATACCGCTTTGCTTAATGCTTGAGTAAAATTATAAAAACGCTTTAAAATTTCGCTTAAATTTCTCTCGATTTATAGGAATTTAAGAGTTTTTAAAATATATTTTCGCATCTTAAATTCACGGAAAAGATCATGCAAAATTTTCTCGACAAACTCACCGCCACAATTGACGCGATCAACTCCTTTTTGTGGGGCCCATACTTTCTAATCGCCCTACTTTGCGGCACCGGCGCATATTTTACGGCGCGCTTGCATTTAGTGCAAATTTTTAAATTTAAAATGGGTGCGCGCAAGCTTTTCGGCAACTTCTCCCTGCACGGCGAGGCTGCGGGTAAAAGCGGCATGAGCTCGTTCCAAGCCGTCGCTACGGCGATCGCGGCGCAGGTAGGCACCGGCAACCTAGTAGGCGCCAGCACCGCGTTAGTTATGGGCGGACCGGGCGCGATATTTTGGATGTGGTGCGCGGCGTTTTTGGGCATGGCGACGAATTTCGCCGAGATCTGCCTGGCTCAAATTTACCGCACCAAGGACGACAGCGGGCATATGATCGGAGGGCCTGCGTTTTACATCAGTCGCGGACTCAAAAGCCCCCTTGCCAAGCCTTTAGCGGCATTTTTTGCGCTAGCTATCATCTTTGCTTTGGGCTTCATGGGTAATATGGTGCAGGCAAACTCCATTTCAGATGGCTTTAGCAGTGCATTCGGGATTCCGAAGTGGGTGAGCGGCGCAGCATTGGCGCTCATCTGCTGCGTCATCTTTTTCGGGGGCGTCAAAGCGATCGCACGCGTAGCCGAAAAGGTTGTGCCACTAATGGCGATCTGCTACGTTCTCGTCGGTCTCGTCATCATCGGCTCAAATTTCGATAAAATTCCATCCGTCATCGCGCTGATATTCAAAGCCGCGTTTGATCCATCCGCTGCCTGGGGCGGCGCTACGGGCGCTACGATCGCCACTGCGATGAGATACGGCATCGCGCGCGGACTCTTTTCAAACGAAGCGGGCATGGGCTCGACGCCGCACGCACACGCCGCAGCGAACGTCAAACACCCCGTAGATCAAGCCGTGCTCGGCATAATGGGCGTTTTCGTCGATACCTTCATCGTACTTAACATCACCGTTTTCGTCGTACTCAGCACTGACGTAGTTACCTTCGAAAACGGCAAGGCGGTATTTTCGGGCATCTCGCTGGTGCAAGAAGCCTTCGCATCGCAAATTTTGGGTCGCAGCGGCGGCTACGGCTTTGTGGCGATCTGCCTGTTTTTCTTCGCATTTACCACGATTTTGGGCTGGTATTACTTCGCCGAGATCAACGTGCGATACCTCCTGGGCGCAAAATTCGTCAAGCTCTTGCAAATTTTGGTCGTCGCATTCGTATTCATAGGAAGCGTGCAAAAGATCGACCTAGTCTGGGGGCTAGCGGATATGTTTAACGGACTGATGGTGATCCCCAACTTAATCGCGATCATCCTGCTTAGCCCCGTCGTAGTGCGGCTTTTGAGCGACTTTAACGACGGCAAAAGCTACGACGCAAACGACTACAAATAACGCCGCGCGCTAAATTTCAAGCCCGCGCTTGGAATTTAGCGCAAAATTGCTGTAAAATTTAGAATTTTAAAATTCTTTTCGAGCTAAAATCCGTGCCTAAATTTTATGATTTAAGGAGAACGCATGCAAAATTTTAAGGAGCGAAAAATGCCCATTTTAAAGGCATTGCTGACCGGACAACCGCGCGCTTACGGCGACGAGCGCGCTACGCAGCCTCTAAAAAGGCGCTGGCAGACGGCGATTTTTAAGCAAGCTAGAGCGGGCGAAGTGCACGCGAACGAGCTTGGGTTCGAGGGTGACGCGGTAGCTGACACGCTGCATCACGGCGGAGAGGAGAAGGCGATTTTTGCCAACTCGCTGCAAAATTACGCCGCGTGGGAGAGGTTTTTGGGGCTTAAAAATCTAGCCTACGGCGCAATGGGCGAAAACCTCACGATCAGCGGACTACACGAGCAAAACGTCTGCATCGGCGATGTGCACCGCATAGGCTCGCTGGTATTGCAAGTAAGCCAGCCGCGCAAGCCTTGCTACAAGCTCTCAATGCGCTGGGGTAACGCGGAGATGACGGCGGAGATCGCGCGCAGCGGACTTACCGGCTGGTACTACCGCGTACTAGAGACCGGCTCGTGCCGCGCAGGCGACGAGATCTACGTCGTGGGACGCGACCCCGCTATGATGAGCGTGATTGAGCTTAACCGTCTATTTTACGGCGACCGCCTCGATGAAGGGTTGCTAGCAAAATTTAACCTACTTACGACACTTACTCCAAAATGGCGCGAGGATATGTGCCGCAAGCTAGAAGGCAGCTACGACGACGGCTTTATGCGACTATGAAATTTAGCCTCGAAGCGGCGTTTTAAAATAGCAAAGTAGCACCGCGCCTTGTTGTTTTAAAACACACTCTTGGTGCGGATTTCAAAATACTTTCTAAGCCGTCGATGCTAAGTTTCAAGACACTTCTTGGCTACTCAATATCGGCTTACAAAAAATACTTTCTTGATGCGAGCTGCAAATTCAGACTAAATTCCAAAGACGAAATTTTAATTTGATCCGCGCTGATCGCGCGCAAATGCGATCTGTTTTCACACTCTGTTTTGCAGTGCGACACAGGCTACAAGCAAAATTAAAGACGCAAATTTAACCGCGCTTAGAATTTAATCTTTTATGAAATCTAAATTTAACCGCACATTCAAAGCCGCAAGCGCCGCTCTTTGTAAATTTTAAAATTTAAAAGCGGTAAATTTAATCCCCTTGCTACGCAGCGAATTTTTTTCCAAAAACCAAAAAGCGAACTATTTTTACTCGCACGACACACTCATCTCACGCATTTAGCGGCACAGCTCTTACGCTGCAAACGAAGCTCCTAAGCTTGTAACACGCGCGCCAAATTAGACATGTCAGATGCTTCGTCAAGCGCCTTTCAAAGCTCATTCATAGCGCTCGCTATAAGTAGAATTTTGCGCGGCGCGGTAACAATTACGACCTTTTAAGAGCGCGCACCGTAGCTCAAAAGCCTATTTTAGCTTTTTAAACTTTCTATAACTTCCCCCGGCGCAAGCAAGCCACCGCTCAAAGACCTACTTCAGCTTTTTTAAACCGCGCGCCGTAAGGCTCAAAGTCTATCTCCGCACTCAATCAACTATCGCAATCCCCGCATCCGCACAGGCTTTTCGCGCTTTTTTAGATATGCCGATGCCGGTCGTTTCGATTTTTTTAAGATTAATGAAGGGCGCAAGCTCGGTGGCATCGATGTTTTTGATGTCAAAAAGATCGTCCTCGCCGTCCCAATCAGGTGCGATTTGTAGATAAATTTCATTTCCACCGTCAAGGTAGAGCTCGCTCACCCGCTCCGCCAAATCTGCAGGGACCGGATAGTCCTTAAACCACTTTTTGGCTTGCGGCAGCGCGCCGAAGTCCGCATACGGATCGATGCCGCGCTCCTCGCAGTACTCAAACACGTCAAATTTAGGCTGTAGCAGGGCTTTTTCATACATCAGCTCGTTCATCACGGCGATTTTGAAATTGAAGTTTTTAAACAGGAGCGTCTCGCCAGCCGCGCGCGGAAGCTTAAATTTATCGCTCGGCCTGCGCTTTACCTTTTTCTCTTTTTGATTGATGCAGACGCGCCCTATCGACATTTTTGCAGCTCGCACGATGTCTGCGATCTCGTCCGTATCGCGCTTAGCGAAGCGCTCGGCGAAGTCCATCGCGCCTATGCGCTCCTGCACGGCATCGGCGAGAGCTAGCGAGACTTCGAATTTACCAAGGCTAAGCTCCAAAAATATATACGCGCCGCGCAGCTCCTGCTCTGGCACGGCCTCAAGCGGCGGTCTGCCCTCTAGCGTGAACGCGCCGCCGTAGAGCTTGCGCGGAACCTCGTGCTGCACGCCCTTTGCGACCTCAAGCATCAAAACTATCTCGGAAAGCTTCGGTTCTGCGAGCTCGTCTGTGCGCACGAAGGCGAAAATCCCCGCCTCATCCCAAAAATAGCGGCTTTTGCCCTCCCCGTCATCGATCACGCGCGACTGACCTAGGGCTTCGTTAAACTTAGCTAGATCAAACTCGCAGTTTACGCCGCCGATGAAAATGCCGTCCGGGCGCATGTCGATGTCAAATTTATCCTTTTTAAAAATATCAAATAGTCCCATTTATCGCTCCTGATTTTGCCTTAAATTTCATCTTAAAATTTTTCCAAAAACCCGTAAAAATCGTCCGCAAAAAGCCTATCCTCGCTCTGCGCATAGTCGCGCACATAGACCTTGTATTCGCACGGCGCGTCGCCTGCTGCGTAGCTCGTTATTTCTTTCGTCGCTCCACCTGCTGCCTCGCTCGTTGTCGTGCCCGCAGCTTTGCACGTCGTTTTAGCATTCATATCGCGCGACGCATCCGGTGATCTCTCCGTGCACGCTTCGTCGCCAGGTGCCCTATTTTCCGCACTATCGGCTACCGTCGCGACCACTGTACCACGCGCTGTCGCGCCCGCAGTTTCGCCGCTCGTGCTCTCCGCCGTCTTGCCGCGCGTCGTGTTTGGCGAGCCATCCGCTATATCGCCTGCGAGCGAAATTTTAAAATAATACTCTTCGTCCTCGAGCTGCAAAAATACGAGCTCGTCCGCGGCGAATAGCCCGTTTTTCAGATTTATCTCATACGTGTAGCAGATGTCGGCGTCGGCATCCTCCGCAAACTCGGGCGGCGCGATCGTTTTTAGCTCCGTCCCCGCCGCGCTGATGCTAGCGTATCTTAGCAGCATCTGCTTGTAGCTCGCAGGAAGCGCAAAACCGAGCGCCGCTGCGCCTGCGCGATCCATGCGGGCTCTATGTCGCTGCGCCCCAAGGCCGTGATATTTTTAGATTTTTGAATAAGTTTTTCTATCATTTTGATCCCGTTTCGAGCGAGAAATTTTAACGCCTTAGCAGCACTAAAACGCGCTGTTTACATAAACCCGCGGGCATTTGCGCGACTTTGAAAATCTAAATTTAAAAGCACGCATAGCTTCAAAATCAAAGCGAGCCGTTTAAAATTTCGAGCAGCCCGCACATAAAATTTCAACCGCAAACGCGAACCGGCAGAGTTCTAGTGATCTAAATTTAGCGCTAGGCCCTAACCAGCGCTATTACTTCGATCTCCACAAGCGCGCCCTTGGGAAGTTTGGCGACCTGCACCGTGCTGCGAGCGGGTTTGTGCGCGCCGAACGCCGCAGCGTATATCTCGTTCACCGCGGCAAAATCGCCCATATCGGCCAGAAAAATCGTAGTTTTGACGGCATCTTGTAGCGTCGCGCCAGCTTCTTTCAGGATCGCGGCGAGGTTTCGCAAAACCTGCCTCGTTTGCGCCTCCACGCCGCCCGCGACGAACTCGCCGTCCGGCTTAAGCGCGATCTGCCCCGAGGTAAAGATGAGTCCGCCCGCCTTGATCGCCTGAGAGTATGGTCCGATGGCCTGCGCCGCATCGGGAGTCGAGATGATCTGCATAGTAAATCCTTTGTGAAAAATTTCGTCCATTTTATCGTAAAATATTTTAGCATTGCTTTAGGCTGCGGAATTTTACGAGTGGGCGGCTAAGATTGTGGGCGCGGCGGTGCGATGAAATTTAACGGTTGCAAATTTCATCAGCGATAGCGGAGCGGAACAGCATACGTGGCGGTGCGGTTAAATTTATCGCGCAAATACAGCGAGCAATATGGTGAGGGGCTAGCGCGAAAAGCGAGCCGTGGCGACGAAACGGCAAAATTTAAAATAGCTGACGGGCGCAAAAAACAGCGCGTGAAAGTGCGGCTAAATTTAATCGATACGAGCTCGGTAAGATAACGTGTGCGACAGCGCGATAAAACGATCTACAAAGTAGTATTTTAAAATTTTGCTGACGTAAGCGTATGAAATTTTATAAGCACCGGCACGATAATGCCGCGTGCTAGGCAATACAACCAAATTCTATCGGTGGCTGGTAATCAAAAAAACGCGCGGACAATATGGAGAAATTTAACCGATACGAATAGGCAAAATTTCATCGGCGACACACAGCTCTAGATCAGTACGATATTAAGCAAGATCGGTGCCGCAGTAGTAAAATCGGCACTATTGCGACAGCTAGATCGGCGTCGTCATAGCGAGATTGGTGCGACACCGCGATAAAATCAGTGCTGCTGCAGTAAGTTCGGTGCGACGCTACGACAATATCTGCGCGCTATTAGCAACAAGATCGGCATTGTCGCAGCACAATCTGTATAGCGCTACGGTGAAATTAAGACCGCAATAATAAAATAGACGCTATCGAGGCGGCAAGATCGGCGCTGTCGCAGCAGCAAAGTCGGCTCCGTCGCAACGCAATAGGTACGAAACTACGATATAATCGACGCTGCAGTAGTAAATTGGCAGTGTCGCAGTAAGCTTGGTGCGACACTGCGGCAAAATCGGCATCGCATCGTAGCTAGATCGGCAAGACGATGCCATAAAATCGACATCGTCGCGGCAGTAAGATCAGCGTCATTGCGGCAAATCGGCGAAGGTTCATAAAATTTTACGCGAAATTTTATACGAAATCCTGTATAAAATTCTATGATTTTGCCTTGAGATCAGCCTGCGATCGGCCCTCAATCGGTCTGTAATCAACTTGCAATCAGTCCGTAAAGTAGCTTTAAAATCGTGGCGGCAACGACGAGCAGAAGCATCTTGCGCACAAATTTCACGTCGCATCTCATCACTAGGCTTGAGCCTGCGAAGCTGCCCGCGATCTGTCCGACCGCCATCACCGCTCCGACGAGCCATAAAATCTGCCCGCCGATGATAAAAACGCCCAAAGAGACGATGTTTGAGGTGAAATTTAAAACCTTCGTGTGTGCGACCGCCTTTTTCATATAAAGCCCTAAAATTCCAACCAGCGCAAACGTCCAAAACGAGCCCGCGCCCGGGCCGAAAAATCCGTCGTAAAAGCCCAAAACAAGCCCAAAAATCGCATAAAAGCTCTTTTTTGACATCTTGGGTTTGGCGGGCGCTTCGCCTAGGTTCGGCGAAAAAATCATATAAAAGAAAAGCGCCAGCAGCAGGATCGGAATGAGGTAGTTTAGGAATTTCGCATCGATTAGGAGCAGGACATAAGCGCCGACGAGCCCGCCTATGAACGTAAAAATCACGCCGCGCAAGATCTCCGCTGCATCGACATAACCCTTGCGGATGAAATTTAAAGCGGCGGTAAAGCTTCCGAAGCTGCCTTGAAATCTATTTGTGGCGATCGCTACATGCGGCGGAACGCCCACGGCAAGCAGCGCAGGCAGCGAGATCAGCCCGCCGCCGCCCGCGATCGAGTCGACAAATCCGCCGAAAAACGCCGCCGTAAAAAGCACCGCGAACTGCCAAAGTTCAAGCTCCATTTTTGTCCTTTTCTCAAATCACACAGGCACACGCTATGAACGCCTGCCAGAATTCCGCGCAATTACGATCGCAAACCGCTCATGCACCGCAAAGTGCATACGAGCGCCTGCTAGAATTCCATGCAATTTTTAAAATTCCACGGAATTATATCGGATTTTGCCGCACGGCTCCTGCTTAAATTTTATGAAATTTACCGCGCGATTGCCGTTTTAGCTCTATGCATTTTATCGCGTCACGCACAAGCTGCAAAATTTCATAAAATTTAAGCAGCACAAGGCTGTGGAATTTTACCCAAATTCTACAAGATAGCCCTATAAATTTCGCGCATCTATCCGTGAAATTTGCAGAAATTTATGAAGTGATCTTTTAGCAAAATTCTATAAAATTTCGGCGCGCCGCACTCAAGGCGTACGGCAAAATCCATAAAGCCGGCCCTACTTATGCAGTAGCAAAACAGCGCAAAATTCCGTCGCACACCCGCACTAAAGCTTCATAAAATTTCATAGCTCGTGTTAGGTAAAATTCCGCCGACTTACTCCGCGGTTTTGTTTAAATTTGCGCCCAGTTCGGGTAAAATTTTATCTATCTCGCCGCTCTGTCCGAGGCGGTACAGCGCGAAGTCGTATTTGATAGGGTCGCTCGGATCGAAGCGCCTTAAGCTTTGCGTAAGCTGCAAAACCGCCTCGAAATCGTAACTCTTGCGATCAATCAGCCCAAGCTTAAGTGAAACTTTATGCGTATGGGTATCGAGCGGGATAAGGAGGCGCGATTTTTCGATCTTTTTATACAGCCCCAGATCGATGTCGCTGTCGCGCACCGCCCAGCGCAGGAAAAGATTGTAGCGCTTGTACGGCGACGCGGGCCTTTGCGCGAAGCCGCGCCCGAAAAAAAACTCATACCCCTGGCTGCGGTAGGGATTTAATCTGTAAATCTTGCCGATTAAAAAATTTATCCCATCCTCGATCCGTCCGCTTTTTTGCATGCCGCGAAACACGCTCTCCTCGATGCTAAGGCTATTTTTAAGCCGCTTTAAAGTTATAAAAATTTCAGCGACGTCGCGCGGGCTTTGAAATCTATACTTTTTGCCTGCAAGCTCCGCCCTAATGCGCTCATCGCTCGCGTCCAAAAGCGAAAAATCAAGCGAGCGGAGGAATTTTAAAATTTGAGCCGCACTCCCGTAAGCAAACAGCGCGCAGATAATCGCTACTACGTCGTTTCGATGTCCCTTTGCGACCTGCAGCGGATCGGGCGCGCCGAAAAGATCCGCGTCGCAATTTTTCAAATCGGCGTAATAATCTAAAATTTGCTTTAAGCTTTTCATTTTGCGTAATAACTCATCGTCGTAGCGCCGAATTTGCGCGATTTAAGTAGCGCGAAATCGCCGATTTTAGGCGGCAGTTCAAGCTCGCTCATATGCTCGATCGCGATTAGCAGCTCGCACTGCACGGAGCCCAGGCGCGCTATCAGCGCCAGCACCCGCTCGTAAATCTCACCAAAGCCCTGCCTGATCGCAAACGGCGGATCCAGATAGACAAACACTCTGTGCGCGGGATTGGTGACGGAATTTTCGCTGGAATTTACGGTATGACTTTCGCTTAAATTTACGGCAGAGCATTCGCCTAAACCGCAGGATAGATTTTCACGGGAGTTGACGCCAGAATTTTTTCTTAAATCATAGACAAAATTTACATTTGAATGTAAATTTTCTCCGTAGCTAGCGTTAAAATTCTCGCCTAAATTTAAGATTTCTTTCTCTTCGCAGCTCGCGCCTAAGCTCGCACCGCGATTTGCGTCAAAATTAGAACTTACGCCGCATTTTGAGCTTAAATTTATGTTGCGATTAGCAGTCTCGGCGTCGCTAGCGTCGTATTTTGAAGCGGAGCTAGCGTCAACCTTTTCGCTAAAGCTCGCAGCGCCCGCAGCTAGCAAATTCATGCAGTATTTTATACTAGTAGCGCCCGCGCAATCGACAATCTGGACGCAATCGCCAAAGCCCTCGCCTGCGCAATCAGCATTTGTGCCGCTTTGCGCGCCATTTTGTGCGCTGTCAGACATACTGCTTCGCGTACCGCATTTAGGCAAATCTTTCACGCCGCTTTGCGTGCCGCTTTCCGCTCCGATGCCTTGCGCGGCGCGGTATCCGTTCTCGCCCTGCTCTACGCTACTAAAGCTTTTGCGACAGCCCTCTTTTTCGCTGCTTAAATTTTCGTAGCAGGCGGCACCGGCAGTGCTGTTTTTGAAATTTTTGCCGCTTAAATTTAACGAATTCCCGCCCGAGCATCCGTTCATATCCGCTTGCAACTCGTGCAAAATTTCGGGTAGTCGCTCGAAGCAATCGCCCAAAATCGCGTTTGCGCCGAATCCGAAAAGCTCGAAATTTTTCCGCATTATCTTATGCGCGGCGACGTCCTTTTCGATCGCATAAACGTTTTTTGCGCCGTTGCTTAGCGCTTCAAGCGCCATCGCGCCGCTACCGCCGAAGCACTCGATAAACGCCGCGCCGCGCAACTCCTCCCGCCAAGTATCGAAAAAGGAGCCCTTTACGATGCTTTTTGTGCTGCGCGTGCTCGAAAGCGCGGGCAGAGCGAGCTTTTTGCCCTTATAGATGCCGCTTGAAATTTGCGTAAAGAGCGCGCCGCCGAGCTTGGAAAATTTAGCCATTTTGCCTTCTTAAAATTTCGATGATTTTTGTCTTGAACTCATCAAATAGCGCGCAAATTTCAACTTCTGCCGCGTCGTATCCACTAAGATCCACCCGTAGCGAGCTTTGAAAATCCTCTAGCCTCGATAACAACATCTGCTTTGAGAACGGTAGCGCCAAATCCCCCTCCTCGCCGATCAAAAATAGCGGTTTTGCCGAGCTTTGCAGCTCATCGCTTATCACAAAATCGCAATCCTGCGCGCTTGCGGCATGGTCCTTCAAAAACAGCTCCAGCGTCCTTTGCAAAATTTCACAGTCGCAATCGATAAAAGCTTTCATCAAAGCCCCTTTTTAAATTTTATCATCTTAAACTTCTCGCCAAACTCCGCGCGCAGGTGATTGAACTGCAAAAGCGCGTTCTGATAGCCCTTCTCGCCGCCTTTTTGCATAAAAAGCTCTAAAAGCTGGACCGCGCCGAAGTCTATCAAAGCCGCGATCTGTCTTTTAAAATCCGCCGTCACGGCGCCCGCGTCCTCAAACGCCGCGCGTAAAATTTCAAAATTTACGTCGTAGGTAAGATCGCTTTTGCCGTAAAAATCGCTCAAGTTTTGCACCTCAAAGAAGCTAAAAACTTCGTGATTTCGGTAAATCCGCAGGCTAAAATCGCCGCTAGAGCCCATCTGTCCGTAATCAAAGGCGATGAAATAAAACCGCTGCGCGCTGGCGCAAATTTCGCGCGCGAAGCGAAAGTATCCGATCGGGATTTCGCCGCGCGAGATGCCGAATCTGCGTGCGAGGGTCAAAATTTCACGTTCTTTTATGGGGACAAATTTTACCGCACCGCTTTCAATAAAAAGCATATTTTCGCCGTCCACCGCCTCGCATTTAAAGGCGTCGAAAAGCTCGTTTGCCACAAAGATCGCATCTTTAAATTTTGCCTCGCGCGCGCTTGTGAAATGCTTTAGCGCGATTTCGTCGCCGAAGCTCTCCGCAAAGCTCGCCCGCTGCAGCTCGCGCAGGCGCTCGTGCGGCTCGATAATCGCAAAGCTAAATTTATCAAGCGCCGCCGTACCGCCCAGCGTAAAGATAGCTTGCGCTATGTCGCAAAGCAGCCGCCCGTCGTGCGAGCCGATCTCTACGATAGCGATTTTAGCGCTATTTTGCGATTTTTCTGCAAGCGCGACATCTAAATTTAGTTTGCCAGGATTAGCTGCAAGATTTTGCCGCGACCTATTTGAGCTCGGCGCCGCGTCTAAGCTTAACTCTTGCGCCGCGCAAAAATCCGCGCTTAGGCGTAAAATTTCGCGCGCGATGCAGATCCCAAAAAAGCTCCCTACGCTTACGGCAGTATAAAAATCGCCGCTCTTGCCGATTTTAGCGGTATTTGCGTAGTAGCTCTCGTTTAGCCAGCCCTCGAAAAAATCGCTAAATTTCACGCCCGCACTATCTCATCCAAGCTCTTGCGTAGGCGCGCAAAGCCCTCTTTGATCTCGGATTTTTTGATATTTAGCGCAGGCAAAAATCTAAGGGTACGCTTGCCGGATTTTAGGATCAAAAGTCCGTTTTGCAGGGCTTTGTTAAAGATCTCGCTCAGATTTTTTTCATCGCGCAGCACGAGACCTTGCATCAAACCGAGCCCCACGCGCTTTTCGATCAGGCTAGGATAGTCTGCGGCGAGCCCGTCCAGTTTTTTGATAAATCTTTTTATAGTCTTATCAAGCTTGCCGCTCGCTTTTAAAAACTGAAGCTGCGAAAGCACCGCAAGCGCCGTAGAGGTCGCCAAAAAGTTACCGCCGAAAGTGCTGCCGTGCTCGCCCGGAGCGAAAATGTTTTGCTGCGCCACGCACGCGCCGATCGGCACGCCGCCCGCAAGACCTTTAGCAAAGGTGATGATGTCGGGGCGGATGCCGTAAATTTGCGACGTCGCAAACTCGCCCGTGCGATATACGCCGCACTGTACCTCGTCGGTGATCAAAAGCAGCTTTTTTTCTTTCAAAACCGCCGCCAGCCTTTGCACGCTAGCCCTATTCAGAGGTTTAATGCCGCCCTCGCCCTGGACTAGCTCGATCATCACGGCGACGCTATTTTCATCAATATGCGCGATGATATCCTCGATATCGTCGAAAAATTTAAACCCGGGCATATAGGGCGCGAAAATTTCCGGATGAAATTTCTCCTGCCCGGTAGCTTGCAATGTCGCTAACGTGCGACCGTGAAAGGAATTTTGTAGAGTTAGAATTTCAAATTTTTTATTAGGGAAATTTACGGTGCCGTATTTGCGCGCCATTTTGATCGCAGCTTCGTTAGCCTCCGCGCCAGAGTTACAAAACACGGCGTAGCTGCGATACCCCAAAAGCTCGCTAATCTTTTGAGCCAGGGCTTCTTGGGGCAAAATTCTATAGATATTTGAGCCGTGGATGATCTGCGCGGCTTGCGTGCCGATCGCTTCCAGCACGATTTCATTTGCGTGCCCCAGGCAGTTTACGCCGATGCCCGCGCCAAAATCCACGTAGTCCTTGCCCGTTTCGTCATAGACTATCGAGCCCTCGCCTCTTACCAGCGCCACGTTTACGCGCGCAAAATTATCCATCAAATAGTTCATTTTTTATACTCCACTTTAGGCAGATGCCAAGATTTGTAATAAGCCACCATGCGAAACGCAACCCCTAAAACCAGCAAAATAAGCACCGAAACTACACCGCTAAGCCCCAATCCATCAAGCACGAAATATATTAAGCCCACGCCCATGCTTATCGTGCCATAAAGCCCCGTATGCAAAAACCACGGCACTTCGTTCAGCAGTACGTCGCGCAAAATACCGCCGCCCACGCCATTGCAAAACGCGATTAACACCACGCCGAAAACGTTGTGATTGTAGCTTAGCGCAACCATCGCTCCCACGATCGAAAAGCTTACGACGTCGATCGCATCGGTTAGAATAAATAAAAATTTACCCTCCAAATCGCGGTTTTCATAAAGCTTGGCAAAAATGGCTACGGCGCTTACCGCAAGCACGATCGTTACAGGCGCATAGTGCGTAAACGAGTAGATTTCGCGGCTTACTAAGGTATCGCGCATGATCCCGCCGCCAAGCGCCGTCAAAAACGCCGCGATAAAGATCCCAAGCCAATCGCAGCCCTTCTTTACGCCGAATAAAAACCCGCTAAGCGCCGCCGAAGCGATGCCTACGCACTCCGTAAACTCTAAAATACTCATATCACAAACCGCTAAAATCCTTTTAAAAACGCATTTTACAACAACTAAATATAAATTTCGGTAAAGCGCGACGAGCGGGAGAAATTTAGGCGCTGCGGTATAAATTTAAAGCGGCGGGTAAAATTTGAGCGCGGCGAATTAAAATTCTACGAGATAGAATTTTTCGAAACAGAATTTCGCTAGGTAAAATTTTATGCGGCAGAATTCTACGCGGATAAAATACGGCGTCGTGATCGGGCGCAAATTTTAGTTTGAAATTTGCAGCACCTGCGCGCTAGAAATAATTTAGCGCCAACGAGACCGGCTTTATATTTGCAGCTAACAACGCATAAATTTTGATTTGAAATTGCGCCCTTGTTTTGGCGCCGTGTTTTGCCGCTATAAAATTTTATGAAATTTTACGACGACCTAGCCCGCGCGGAATTATACGTAAAATTTTAAAATTTAGCGGTCGAATTCTGCGTGGAATTTTACGCCGAGCCGCCGTTAAATTAGCGCAGCCGCTCTTTTAAAATTTCCCAAATACCGGGCATTGCCAGCAGTCCGTTATGCCGCGCAGCGGCTATTTCATAAAATAGATCGCCCTCTTTAAGAGATCCCGCAAGATCGCGACAGTGCTGCACGGGTATCAACTCGTCGGCGCCGCCATGGATGAGCGTGATCTGAGTGCTGCGCGCCGCGTGCAAAAATTCCGCGGTCGGAATCTTATATCGGATCAAAAATTTCGGCACAAAGGGGATTTTTTCGTGCGCAAGCCGCTCGAAGCTAAAATATGGCGCGAGCAAAATCAGCCGCGCCGCATCCCACTTCGCAGCCTGCTGAGCCGCGATGCCGCTTCCGATCGAGTAGCCGATCATCGCGAGCTTACTTGGCGAATGCTGCGCCAAAACGTAACGGCTCATCGCATCCGCGCTCGCCAAAAGCTGCTGCTGCGATGAAATTTTGCCGTCCGATTTACCGTAGCCAGGGTAGTCGAAAATATAAAAATCGTATCCCAAAGCCGCAAAATCCGCGCCGTATGCGCCCCAGCCGCTCACGTCGCCGAAGTTGCCGTGAAAGAACAAAATCGCGCCTTTAGGCTCTGCCGCGCTAAATTTCAGCCCGTTTATAGACCCGCCCCCAAACGGGATATTGATCTCTTGAAATTTTACTGAAGCGGCGTTTGCGTTATTGCCTGCAGCGCCGTTTCCTACGATGTTTTCTACGCCCTGCTCGCCGCTAGTTTGAGCGCTTTTATTTTTGATCTCGCTCGCTGCGCCTCCGTTTTCTTTTACGTCACCCGCCGCCGAAGCGTTTTCGTCCGCGCCGCCGTTTGTAGAGGCGTCATTTTGCGTAGCGGACGCCTGCATATCTAAATGCGCGCCGCTATCGGGCGCGTTCACAACTCCTGCAAATTCGGAATTTTCAAAGCTAAATTTGAAGTTTTTATCTAGCGGCTCGCCCAAAAATATCAGCCGCTCCTGAAAGATATAAAGTCCCGCTAGCACGCAGACATAAACACACGCCGCGATAACGCACAGCCTAAGTAAAACCCTCATCGCCGTCCTTTAAATTTAAAGCCGAGACGCAAAAACGCGCGATGGCACACGAAATTCCGTCTCGCCGCTAAGCTTTAAACTCGCTCAAAAACCATTGAAATGCTAAGATAAGCCCCGGCGCGCGCACGATCTTTTCGTCGAACATAAACTCCCGCGCCTTGGCCGCAGGCAGGTAGAAAAGCTCGATCTTCTCGCCGTCCACGCCGCCGCCGCGACCTAGCTTCATCGATTCGTCGATGCACGCGAAGTATAAAATTTGACGGTTCGCCGCAAAGCCCAGGGCGCTGTAGTAGCTCGTGATAAATTTCAAATCTTTCACGGCATATCCCGTCTCCTCGAGCACCTCTTCGATCGCCGTTTGCTCCTCGCTGATGCCCTTATCTAAAATGCCAGCGCAAAGCTCATAGGTGTAGCCTTTTTCGGGCGAATTTATTAAATTTTCCTCTTGGTAAAACCACACGCTGGGGCGAAACTGCTTAACGAGCAAAAGCGCGTCACGCTGCGTATGGTATAGCAAAATCGAGACGCTATCGTGCACCTTTACGCAGTCCCATGCGCGCGCTACGCCGTCCATCTCGAAATTTAAGCGAAAGGGTTTAACGAAATTCGAGCTTTTAAGCTCGGAAATTTTAAAATTTTTTATAGTAGTATCCACGTCGCAAGTCCTAAAAAGCTAAAAAATCCCACGATATCCGTAACCGTGGTAAGCAGCACGGAGCTACCGACGGCGGGGTCGATATTTAATTTTTTAAGTGTGATCGGAATGACGGCGCCAAAAAGCCCCGCAAGCGTTAAATTTAGCACCATCGACATCGCAATTACTAGCCCCAAAAGCTTAATGCCGAACCAAAAATACGCCACAAACCCCATTAGCGTGGCAAAGATTAAGCCATTTATAAAAGCGATCGTGATCTCGCGAAAGAGAACCTGCTTTTTATCTTTAAACGCTATCTCGCCCAGGGCTAGGCGGCGCACGGTTACCGTAAGCGCCTGCGTGCCGGTATTGCCGCCCATGGAGGCGACTATTGGCATAAGCACGGCGAGCGCGACCAGCTTTTCGATAGTGGCGTCAAAAAGCCCGATGATCGTGGAGCTTACGATCGCCGTGCATAAATTTACCGCTAGCCACACAGCGCGCGCGCGACCTGCTTTAAAGATCGTAGTCTCATCGTCCTCCGCTTCGTCATCGACGCCCGCGAGGTTGTAAATTTGCTCGGTGGCGCGCTCTTGGATGAGATCGTGGATATCATCGGCGGTGATACGCCCGATAAGCACGCCGTTAGCATCGACAACGGGGATGACGTTAAGATCGAATTCTTCAAAGTCCTTGATCACGTCGTCGATCTTATCGGTATCGGTGGCGAAGTGGATTTTATTTTCGGCGCCGAATTTTTGTGAAATTTCTTCCAACGTGAGCGAGAAATCGTATAAAATCAGATCGGACGTCGAAAAGCTCGTAAGCAGGTGCCCTTTTTTATCGAGCACAAAGAGCTGAAAGACATTCTCGATCTCATCCTTTTCGCGCATAACGCGCAGCATCTCGACCGCCTGCCCCAGGGTCTGATCCTGCCTCGCGCTAAAGACCTCGGTCTGCATATACGCGCCCGCCTCATCTTCGCTATATTTGGAGATAGTAAGAATGTCGTGGCGATCGTCCTCATCAAGCCCGTAGAAAATCTGCTCGGCCTTGTCCTCGTCGATTTCGCCGATGTTTTGCAAAAGCTCTGCCTGATCGTCGCTTTCGAGCTCCTCAATCGCTTTTACGATCTTTTCGTGAGGCAGAGTTTCGATGACGTCTTCGAGCATATGCTCGGGCATCTCAAGCGCAGCATCGGCAAGATCCTCAGGATCTAGCTTTTTTAAGAATTCTACATATTTTTTTTCGTCGTGCTTTTTTAGAGTTTTTAAATGCTCCGTAAGATCGGCGGCACTCAGCTCATGCTCAAGCGTATCGCCTAGATGCGCATCAAGAAGCGCCTTAGCTTCCTCGACGTCGTCCAGCTGCTCTTTATTTTCCATTTTTGGCCTTAATTTATCGTGATAAGCGACTCGTAGTTTTCAAATTTAGTAGGGTTTTTTGAGCCGTCTTTAGCCGCAGCCATTCTGGCGTCCATATCTTTGACGAGGGCTTTAAATTTAAGTTCCTCGGCGCTTATGACGTTAGTTTTTTCAATCTTGACTACCTTAAGCGGATCTATCGCCTGCTTATTTTTATAAAGTCCGAAGTGCAGATGCGGTCCCGAACTAAGCCCGGTCGAGCCCACATAAGCGATGAGCTGGCCTTGCTTGACGCTAACGCCTGCTTTTGTGCCGCTAGCAAAGCCACTAAGATGCGCATAAAGCGTGCTAATACCGCCTCCGTGGTTGATCTCTACGGTATTGCCGTAGCCGTTTTTACGCCCTACGAAGCTAATCTTGCCCGCCCCTGCGGCATTTACCCTAGTGCCTTTGGGAGCTGCATAATCCACGCCTAAGTGCGCGCGATATCGCTTTAAAATCGGATGAAATCTTTTAGGGGTAAAATACGATGAAATTCTAGTATAAACAAGCGGCGTGATTAGCAGAAAAGATTCGACCTTTTTACCGCTTCGGTCGTAGTATTTATCGTCGAAAAAATATAGCGATTTGGGCTTTTTATTTTCCTCGATCATTCCTGCGGTGATATTTACTCCGCCAAAAGGTTTGCCAAGGCGCGTCTTTTGCTCGTATAGGATCACAAGCCGATCGCCCTTTTGCAGCTTTTTAAAATTTACCTCGTTTTTAAAAACAAGCATAAACTCATTCGCTAAAGCCGCATTACCCGTAGCTTTGATGATGTCTTGATAGGGCGAGCTTTCGATCTGAATTCCTAAAGAGTAGCTGTTTTCCTCATAAACTATCGGAGTATAAACGAATCTAAAAGTGCCGAATTTATCGCGGTAGATGTGGATCTGAAGCTCCTCGCTGACGGGAATTAACAGCTGAGAGACGCGACCTGCTGGATCACGCAAAATTTGACACTCCACGCCAGCTCGTACCTCGGCGGCAAGCTCCTGATCCTCTTTATCCAGGTCGTAATATACAGATGCGGGAATGCCCGCGGTTTCCATAAACTGCAGCAGACTCACGCCATCGGGCCAGGCAAACTTCTCTACGCTGGGGTTGTTCGCAAAAACTACGCCTATCCACAGAAAAAGCAATATAAAAATTCTAGTCATATAAAACCGCTTTGAAATATTATTTTAAGGCGGGATTGTAACGAAAAAACGCTTATATTTCGTAAATACCGCGGAATTTTATCGCTAATTTCAAAGTTTTATGTATAATTAGCCGAAATTTTATTCAGGAGCAGAATTTTGAAAAAAGCTTTACTTATTTTAGGCCTATTTTTAAGTGCGGCGATAGGGGCGGAATTTAACATGCCGCGATACGAAACCGCCCTACTTAGTGTAAAGGATGGTTCGGGCGAGATCATAGATAGTTCTACGATTGCCGTAGGTAGCAGCGGAGTGGTGATGCATAATTTCGGTAGCGGCGCAAGCTCCATCATCGCGCGTGCCGTCGTGACGCAAAAAAGCGCAGGCAAGGCAAAGGTGCGATTTGAGGTCTTTGATATGTTAGCTCAAGAGGCGCTGCCACTGCCTAAAATTTTACCCTCAAGCGGCGATAAAGTGATCTTAAATTTCCTCTATGACCGCGCCATAATCGTCGCGCCTAACGCCGAAATTTACGAGCAGGTTATCAAGGCTTTTCCAAATATCAATTTTATCCACCCAGATCTTGGCGGCGCCTATCTTAGCTACAACCACAAGCCAAATCCTAGCCGAGACGATTTTCGTAAAATTTGCGCGCAAAACAGCGCCGGACTGATTTTTATCGCGATGGATAAACAGGGCGTATTTGCCGACTGCGGCAGCTTCAAGCCTTTGCGCACGTTCGCTAGCGGCAGCGTGGCTTATTATCAGCTGCCATTTTACTCACGCGTGGGCGAGATAAAGACCGTCATTTGGGATTTTACTAATGGCCCGATCAGCGATTACGACAAACACTACCGCTATTTGCTAGGCTTAGATGGCGACGAGTAGTGCTGCGCAAGCGTTTTTTACAAATCTATTAGGCGCGGATAATGCCTATTTTGACGAGGCTCATCGCACGGCATACTGCTACGACGCGACGAAAAGACGCTGCCTGCCGGACGGCGTGCTTTTCCCGCGAAGCGAGGACGATGTCAGTCAAATTTTAAAATTCTGCAACGAAAATTTAATCCCCATAGTTCCAAGAGGCGCAGGTAGCGGTTTTACGGGTGGATCTTTAGCCGCAAACGGCGGAGTGATTTTGGCATTTGAAAAACATATGAATAAAATTCTAGAAATCGACATGCAAAATCTACTCGCCGTAGTCCAACCCGGCTGCATAAATATCGATCTGCAAAAAGCAGCCGCAGCGCGCGGGCTCTTTTATCCGCCCGATCCCGCAAGCCAGGATTATTCCACGCTAGGAGGCAATGTCGCCGAAAACTCCGGCGGTATGCGCGCTGCAAAATACGGCATCACCAAAGACTACGTAATGGCACTGCGTGCGGTACTGCCTAATGGAGAGGTGATCCGAGCGGGCAAACGCACTATCAAAGATGTCGCAGGCTTCAACGTGGCAGGAATTTTAATCGCAAGCGAAGGCGCGCTTGCCATCATCACCGAAATCACGCTCAAACTAATCCCGATGCCAAAGCTTAAAAAGACTGCGATGGGCGTCTTTCCTAGCGTAGATGCGGCAATGAATGCCGTGTATAAGACGATGGCTGCCGGTATCACGCCCGTGGCGATGGAATTTTTAGACGCGCTGTGCATAGCCGCGGTCGAGGAGAAATTTCATAAAGGCTTGCCGAAGGGCGCGGGCGCGATTTTGATCTGCGAAACCGACGGTAATTTAGAAGCAGTGCTTTTGGAGGAGCTCGCGCTCATAAAAGAAATTTTCGTTCAAAACGGCGCGAGCGACTTTCGCGTCGCAGAAAGCGAAGAGGAGCGTGCGGGCATTTGGTTTGCGAGACGCAACTGCTCGCAGGCGATCAATATCTACGGCACGCTTAAGCTAAATGAGGACATCACCGTCCCGCGCTCGCAGCTGCCCGAGCTACTGCGCCGTATCGCGCGCATCGGCGATAAATACGGCGTGCGCGTGCCCTGCTTCGGGCACACGGGCGACGGCAATGTACACACCAACGTCATGATCGCCGACAAAAAGGACGAAGCTCAGGTGCGACGCGGACATGACGCGATCACCGAAATTTTCAAAGCTGCAGTTGGTCTTGGCGGTACGCTCAGCGGCGAGCACGGCATCGGGCTAAGCAAAGCAGAATTTATGCCACTAGCTTTTAGCGCAGCAGAGATGGAGCTATTTCGCGCAATCAAAAGGGCTTTCGATCCAAAAGGCATCTTAAATCCCGGAAAAATGGGGCTTTAAATTAGGATCACCATCCAACTTCTACGGTGATTTGAAATCGATTTATCTCACTTATCTCATCTAAAATTTTACTTTCTTACAATATGCCTGCTTAAAATTTATCTTGCTTACAATTTAGCTTATTTGCAGGCTACTTCGAGTTAGTTTTAAGCTTGATTTACCCACTTACAGATCGATTTTGCTTGCTTTGCGATGAATAATTTTACTTGTTTATTGATAGATTCCCATTCCCTTGTGAATTGATTTTATTTACTTCGCAAATTAATTATCCCGTGCGATCTTCTTCGGATATTTTTGCCATATCAGCTGTGATTACATAGCTACTCGCTAGTTTGCGCAATTTTTTCTCTTTTAACGATATATAATTTAGCACCATAATTATGATGAAATCCCTATATCGCGATGGATAAGTCTATGACAAATTAAAATTATGTCAATAAAATCCATAGCATAGATTAAATTCTAAACTTCTAAGATACTGAAATTTTAAAATCACTATCCATCGCCATTATCGCGATATGTGGAATTTCAGCAATAAAATTTAAAGACGAAATTCCACGGAATTTCATAAAATCCTATAAAGCTCCGCAAAATTTCTACGCTAATTTCGATCTCACCGTATTATCATCTAGCTAGCCCTGCTATCTATTTGGTCGCATTAGTAGCATTATCCTCGCTTGCATTTATTTTATTCATCGCAGCTACTACGTTGCAGCTAAACTCAGCTCCCAGCTTGCAGGCTTTGTCGTAGTAGATCATCGCTTTATCCAGATCCGGCTCGCCAAATTCCTTCTTTGAATACGCTAGCCCAACCCTTTGGCATCCCTCTGCCAAAGCAGCATCGCAAGATTTAAGGAAAAACTTAAGAGCGCCCTGATAGTCTTTTTCTTCGTAGCTAGCGACCGCAGCGTTTAAGCAGCCCTCGCCTAGTCCCAAATCGCATGATTTAGCAAAAAAAGCGAACGTATTTTTCTTATCGGCATTTTTATAAGAGATTATTGCGGTGTTGTAGCAAGCTTTGGCGGCTCCCAGCTCACACGCTTTGGAATAAAACCGCGTGGACTTGCCCTTATCTTTTGTAGTTTTATATAAATTTTGCTCGTCGTAATACAAATCCCCTGCGATAGCACAGCTATTTTCTAGCCCCGCTTCACAAGCTTTTTCAAATGGCTTTTTTGCCGCCTCATAATCGCGCTCCTCAAGCAAATATGCTCCATAGTCTTCGCACGAATTAGCCCTACCGATGCCGCATCCGACAAACGAGACCCCTTGCGGGAAAAATATCTGCGCGAGCAAGTAGGCTGCTACGATTAGTGCGGCAATCGACGCTAAAATTTTCATTTTTGCTCCTTTTAAATTTTAAAAATAATTATAGCAAAAAGCGAGAGATAAAATTTTAATTTTTGATAATAGCTGTGAAATTTCCGGCAAATTCTTGCAAAATTCCTATCAAAATCCCAAGCAAAATTTTAAATAAAATTTTAAACGGGACTTTGAGCGGAATTTTAAAAAGACAAATTAAAATTTTACTTGCAAGATTATTTTTATGGCTGGCTATCCCACTTTTTTACTCGCACGTCTATGCGGCATCCACGGCGTCTGCAGTATTTATAATAACTAAAGCATTTAATCCTGTGGTCTGAAACGCCTACAGCCTCCGCAATGGCGATTTATCAGAGCGATGATCTAGTATGTAAAACATCTTGTTGCATACTAAGCCCACGGTGAGCATCTTGCCGCGCCCTAGAAAATTTTTGAAAATTTCGCATTGCTGCTTAAAAATTTTAAAAAATTTTATGCCGCCAGCCCTTAAATTTTATATTAGAAATAGGCTTTTCTATGCCAAAATCGCAGGCATAATGCGTCTTTAGGCATTTTTTGCTCCGATACCCAGGCTTCTTAGATCCACGCCACTTAGATATATGAGCCTTAAAAATAACTTAGGCCGCGCAGTATCTGTATCGCGCATGTAAATTTCATCATGTAAGCCGCACCCACACATCATCCATGAGCACTATATTTGCCGCGATTCCGCGCGCTGTATGCCAAAAAAGCGTATCGGTCATGAGCGATAAATTTCCGCTTTTCGCCGCTTACACGATCCATGAAATTTTATCCTCTCGGTCTTTAAATTTACGCTTTTTTGGAGCCGAACTCTATCACCGCCTCTTCATCGCCGAACCACATCACGGAGTTTTTCATATCGCAAAACCGCGCCTCATCCGCCATCAGCTCCGCCAACACCGCTCGCGCCGCCTCGCTGTTTCGCGCCTCCGCAAACGCCTGCACGCTCTCATACCACAGCTCGCCCATCGCATCGTAGTCAAACGCCGCCGTCTCGCGCCTGGTGCTCTGTCCCTCGGGAAAGACAGGAATAGTTTTTGCGTAACGGATAATATTTAGCTCTTTTTGATTAGCCAAAACCTTTTGCGAATGCGCCGCCCAGTGTGCCAAAAACTCCTGCTGCGTGATGCTCGGCGCCCTTTTTACTAACATCGTGATCTTAAACATACTCTCTCCTTTATTTAAATTTATCCATATCGCCTATCTTGCAAACTTCGCCGTCTCGCGTAATCTGCTCGCAATCCGCAAATTTAACCGCGGGCGATCTTACGCTCAGTCTAATCGCCGCGCCCGACTTCTACTAGAGCAAACGGCAGATATTGCAACGACGCGGGCGGCGGTTTTCTATATCGTTATTCCGCTGCGCGCAAATTGCGTTGCTGCACGCACGCCTAGCCCTTGCTCGCCAAAAACCTCTGCAAAATTATCGTCGCGGCGATACTATCAAAGCGCGGATCCTTGCCGCCGCCCTTAGCGCATTTACTCGCAAACTCCGCCGCTTCGGCGCTCGAAAAGCTCTCGTCTTGAAATTTTATCTCGCCGTCAAAATCCAGAAGCGAGGCGAAGTGGCGTATGCGCCTGCTCATCTCATCCTCGCTCGCCCCGCCGCGCGGCACGCCCAGCACTAGCACGCTAGCACCCTTTTCGCGCAGCAGTTCGCTTAGCTCGCGCGCGGCTTGGATACGGTTTTTGCGCAGGATCGGATCGCACGGAAGCGGCGTCTTATCATCCGGTGCCGCCGCCACGCCGATACGTTTAAGCCCAAGATCGATCGCAACTATCAAATTTTATCCTTTGCTAATATTAAATTTTGCGGAATTTCGCTATCAAAATTCTATCGCTGAAATTCCGCGATCGAAATTTCATAGCTAAATTTCATCGCAGAATTTAGCTGCGGAATTTATGAAATTTTATACGAAATTGACATAAATTACACTCGCTCGCGCCGCTTGCGAGCTATTAAATTTAGCGTGCCACAAGCTTCAAATTCCAAAATTTCGATCGCCGCGCCCGGCTCAGTACATCCTCACTGAGTCCGCGTGAGCTGCACGTAAGCGACACCCAAACTCACGGCGGGCATAAATCCTGCCGTGCAGGTGCCGGACGTGCAACCAACCCACCCCACGCAAAATCAAAATTTTAAAGCAAACCCGCACTCACGCGACGGAGCAGATACAAGCCCCTACGCTTTATAACTCGTAAAATTTTGCCGCCGTGACCAAAATTTTCCCTTGCGGCAAATTTAGCCTACCACACTCGCGCTGAAATTCGTAGCCAAATTTACCCGCAAAAATTTAGCACGATGGGCAACATTTAAACGCTATTTTAGAAAATTTCGCGCATTTTAGCTCTTAAATTCCGCGTCACAAAGTAATTTATAGCTCGCGAGAGGCATTCACAAACCGATCATTACCGCAAGTGGGGCGAGCAGCGACACACAGACAGGCCGCGCGGGTTTGTTTTAAGCTCAAGTGCTACTTGCGAAAAGCAAAATTTTACCGAGCCGCCTTTTTCTAAATTTAAACACCGATTGCGCAGACTACGCGCCGTGCAAACAAGCCGTACCGGCGAGTGCGCCGATTAAATCACGGCGAGTAAGCGCCCGCCGCCGACTACTTTGCCACGATCTTTGCGCCTAAAATTTCTATCCTGCCTTCAAGCTCGTATTCGTAAATTTTATCGCCGAAGCGCTCGATCGCCGCTTGCAGATCGGAATTTAGCGCTAAAAATTCCATCACCTCATCCTGCGCGCGCTCAGTGTTTTGCGACGTCTGCGGAGCCAAAGAGGCGACAAACTCGCCAAAATCCGCGATCAGTCGCGCCTGAGATTTTGCGAGCAGATCATTCGTGCCCGCGCTCTCGTCCATTCGGTGCGGCAGCACGTACACGGGCACCCCCATCTCGCGAGCCAGACGCGCGCTTTGTAGCGAGCCGCTGCGAGGCTCTGCCTGAGCGACGATCAGCGCTTCGGATAGCGCCACGACGATGCGGTTGCGCTGCAAAAACTGAAATCCGCGCGCGCTCACGCCGTCCTCATACTCGCTAAGCGCGAGGCTACGCTCATAAATTTTGCCGATCATGGCGGCGTTTTGTGCGGGATAAATTTGATCAAGGCCGTTGCCAAAAACCGCGATCGTATTTGGAAACGCCCCTTCGTGCGCGGCTATGTCGCAGCCGATCGCCGCGCCGCTTACGACGCAAAAGTCCGCATCGCTCAAAGCGCGCGCGAGACGCAGGATCAAATTTTTGCTATAAACGCTCATTTTGCGCGAGCCCACTATCGAGATGCGGCGCTTTTGTAACATCGCCGGCTCGCCCCTAAAATACAGCTGCGCGGGCTCGCTCGCACCGAGCCTTGCTAGGCTTTGAATTTTAAAACCGAGCTCACTCGTAGTACTCATAAATTTCGTCCAAATACACTAAATCGACCTCGCCTAGGATGTCGGCGCTGTTTGCAAGCGCGCGCAGAGTGGAGCTTTTGGGATGGCCGATAGCGATGGCGTAACCCTGCTTTTTAGCAAGCGCGACGGCTTCGCGCAGCTTTTTGCGCACCGCGGCGACGCTGTCTTGATTATCTAAAAACACATCGCGATGCACGTATCGCATGCCGAGCCCCTTCATCGCCGCCTTGGCCTTGGTAGCGGGGCTTGTGCGCGAATCAATAAATAAAAATCCATGCTCGTTCATCGCGCGCAGCAGATTTTGCATCGCGCGCTCGTCGGAGGTAAATTTAGAACCGGTGTGGTTGTTTATAAATTTAGCATTTGGAAAGTCCGCGCGCAGCTTCGCTATGACGCCGTTTAGCTTCTCGTAATTATCCGAAGCTCGCAGCGTCGCGGAGTTATTTTTAGCGGAGCTCGCCTCCATCGGCAGGTGGATCGCGTAATGCTCAAAGCCGCGAGCGAGCGAGCGCGTGTCCTTCCGCTGATACTCGGGCGGGAAGATGGACGGCGTCACGCGCACGGGCAGAGCAATGAGCTTTTGCGCCTGCTCGTCGGTGCCTACGTCGTCGATGATGATCGCTAGCTTTGCGCGAGAGCCTGCAGGCAGTGCTTTGCGCGGCGATTTAGAAAGATCGTCCGCGTTGCCCGAAACGTGGCTTTGCGCGGTAGAATTTATGAAATTCTCTGGCGCAGAATTTACTGCGGTAAAATTTACGTCAGGTCCGCCGCTTGCCGAATTTAAGGCGGCGGAATTTGCAAAAACCATAGAATTTTCGGAATTTTGCAAATTGCCGTTTGCAGAATTTTCTCCTACGGAATTCCGCCGCGCAGGCTCGATGCTCATCTTAGGCGTAGTTACGTTTTGCTCGGCGATCTTATCAAGCTCCTTTTGAATCAATGCCTCCTTCTGCGCAGCGCTTAAACGCGGCTTTTTACCGCGAGAATCGGAAGGGCTCTCGGGAGTTTGTTTGCGCGAGCTTTGCTGCAACGCGGCTTTATTGCCCGAAAATACGAGATCCAAAACCGCGTAAGTAATCGCGCCGCTTAAAAAGCATAAGATTACGACAAAGGCGATCGTTATGTAGTTGATCGGGCGCTTTTTGCGGCGCCCGCGTGAATTTCTACTAGCCAAAGCTCAGCCGAAATCAGTTTTTATCTTTATTTACGAGCTTGCCCTTGGCAATCCACGGCATCATCGCGCGAAGCTTATCGCCGGTTTTGGTAAGCAAGCTGTTTGCCGTGATATTGCGCTCGGCGTTCATTCGCACGTAGCCCGCCTTGCGCTCGAGGATGAAGTCTTTTGCAAATTTACCGTTTTGGATCTCTTTTAGCACCTCTTTCATCGCCGCTTTGCTGCTTTCGTTTACGACGCGGTTGCCGCTTACGTAATCGCCGTATTCTGCGGTGTTTGAGATTGAGTAGCGCATATCGGCCATACCGCCTTGATAGATGAGATCCACGATCAGCTTCATCTCGTGCTGGCACTCAAAATACGCCATCTCGGGCTCATATCCAGCCTCTACGAGGGTCTCAAATCCCGCGTTGATGAGCGCGCAAAGTCCGCCGCAAAGTACAGCCTGCTCGCCGAAAAGATCGGTCTCGGTCTCTGCTTTAAAAGTCGTTTCGATGATGCCGGTGCGGCCGCCGCCGATCGCACTTGCGTAGCTTAGAGCAAGCTCTTTGGCTCTGCCGCTTTCGTTTTGCGAAACGGCGATCAGCATCGGCACGCCGCCGCCGCTTACAAACTCGTTGCGGACGGTGTGGCCCGGGGCTTTCGGAGCGATCATAATGCAATCGATGCCCTTTGGAGGGACGATCTGTCCGAAGTGGATATTAAAGCCGTGCGCGAACGCGATCGCGTTGCCCTCGCTTAAATTTGGCTCGATCTCCGCTTTGAAAATGTCGCTTTGAAACTCATCAGGCGTTAGGATCATCACAAGATCCGCGGCCTTCGTAGCTTCGCCGACGCTCATTACTTTAAAGCCCTTTGCCTCAGCCTTGCTCCAGCTCGCGCCGCCCTTTTTAAGACCCACGATAACCTCTACGCCGCTATCGCGCAAATTTTCGGCGTGAGCGTGTCCCTGCGAGCCAAAGCCGATCATAGCGACCTTTTTAGCCTTAATCAAACCCAAATCGCAATCTTTGTCGTAAAAAACATTTATTGCCATAACGCATCCTTTTTTTAAAAATTTAGGCGAGATTGTAGCTAAAATTTGCTTTTACGTAGATAAACCGCGCGCTGCAAGGGCGGATAAAGAAATTTTGAGCTATCATTGAGGCATAATTTAGCTTTAAAAGGAGCGAAAATGAAAGTGGGATTTATCGGCGGCGGAAATATGGGCGAGGCGATGATCGCCGCACTTTGCAGAGCTGGCGGGCAAGATTGCGCGGCGGGCGGAGAAAATTCCGCGCGCGGCGAGCGGAATTTTATTTCCGATGCTCAAAGCTTTACCGCTTGTGGGCAGAATTCCGCAAATTTAGAGCAGAATTTTACGAGCCGCGAGCGCGACTTCGCCTGCGCGCAGCCCACCTCCGAGCAGGATTTTACGAGCCACGAGCGTGATTCCGCCTGCGCGCAGCCCGCCTCAGATACGAAGCTTCAAGTCCTAGCTTATGCCAGAAGCAAAAACGAATTTTTGCGCAAGCGCTACGGCGTGCAAATTTTACAAGGCGAGACGCAGCTGGCGCACACTGCGGATATTATCGTGCTCGCGACCAAGCCCGCCAGCTACGAGGGGATTTTGCGCCTGATCGCGCCTGAGCTCGCGGGCAAAATCCTGCTTCTTTTGGCGCCGAATTTCAAGCTGGAGTGCGCCCAAAATATCGTGGGTGCGGACGTTTTCGTGGCTCGCGCGATGCCAAACGTCGCCGCGGGCATCGGCGCATCGGCTACGGCGCTGTGCTACGGCGAGTATTTTGACGAGGCTAGTCGGGAGATCGTGCGAGCTCTAGCCGCCAAAATCGGCAAATTCTACGAGATAGACGAGGCCGGCTTTGCTGCATTTACGGGGATCGCAGGGAGTCTGCCTGCGTATGTGTGCGCCTTTATCGAGGCTGCGGCGGATGCGGGCGTGCGGGGCGGACTACCGCGGGCGCTGTGCTACGACGCGGTAGCGGTGGCGGTAGAGGGCACGGCGCGTCTGCTACAAAGCGGCAGGCGCCCATCGGAGCTCAAAGACGCGGTCTGCTCGCCTGCGGGCACGACGATAGAGGGGCTCGCGGCACTGGAGGCGGCGGGCTTCCGCGCAGCGGTGATGGCGGCGATCGAGGCGTGCATCGCCAAAGCTCGCAGCTAGCCTTTCGTCTCGCCTCGTCGGTTTCGGATTTCAAACATAGCGCTTTCGCGATCGCGCTAATATCGGAATTCTGTGCGGGCGCGCTAGCTAAAATTTTGTCTTATCCTTATCGAATGAGTTCGTCGCTTCGATTGCGGCAGAATTTGCGAGCCTTATGATAAGCGAGCCGGCAAGCTCGCATTGCATTTAAATTTTAAAATTTAGCGACTTTAGAAATTTTAGATCAAAATTTACGCTTAAAATTTTAAATTTAGAGATTGTAAATTTAGCGCTCGCAAGCAAGGCGAAATTTTGATTTTTAGCGGCGCGAGCCTACGTCCACAACCATTAAAATCAAACTCATTTGAAAAAATGCAAATATAAATAAAACGCACTATCTTAATAAAATCACTCAAAAAAATTTTCTAGATTGGAGTTATATTGTATACAAAACACAATTATTAACTACTAGCTTAAGGCAAAGCCACCAAATATAAATATCGGCACTATTTGGAGATTCGCTGACCAGTCCGTGACATATTTTATTTCTATAGTTTAGCCCCATCGGCTCCGTTAGTAAAAATTTTAGCTCTTCCGTCAAATCTCTCCCGAGCAATTCATATATTTTTGGTTCTTGCAAAAGCGAATTTATGCTTTTTTCAGATTCTACGCCGTTTTCATCGATAGTAGTCGTAGGGATTTTTTCTTGTCGCAATAAAATTCTCGCCAAATGCTCTATTTGAGGTATCAACAAATGACTTGAAACCAAAAAGTCTCTATCAAAGCCGTAATATAAGCCTTGCGCCCAGATATCTACCCTATCAACCGGAACTACGCTAGAGTTTCTGCAAATATCATAAATGAAACGCATAGACACTCTATGCTCCTTTAAAATTTGCCAAAATGCTGGCAATATACTGCTGTCTACCGCCAACTCGACATGTATATAGTATTGATGGTACATTTCATGTTTTAATCGATCATCTTTTGTCATTATTTGTTGTAGCTTCCTTCCGTCGGCATCTACGTAAATTTGAGTAATAAAATTTGAAATCAGAGATTTCTTTAGAAGGTTCTCGGATGATTTTTTGATATCTTCATATAGCGGATTTGCTGTGATATTGGCTAGGCATGATACCGCTTCAGATAATCGCTTGCCTTTTACTGCTAGCTTTGCATCGTTTTTGTAGCGTGAAATATCGATCTTATCAGTAGCAATCAAACTCATTTCGCTTATAATATCTTGGTTATTTTGCTCTATCAGCTTGCGTATCTCATCTATTTTTTGATCGATTCCGAGCTCATTTCTATCTTTTGCAGGAATACTTCTGAGCTCTTTTAGTGCTTGCTCTAGGTCTATTTTTGACGATATAGCACCGCTTTCTTTTGCTTTTTCTATTAAGATATTAGCTATTTTAAGTGCGATTTCGGCTATTTTACGGCTATTTTTGAGCTTCTTATACCATTTTTGCGACTCTTGATAATAGTCGATTGCTGCCATAAATTTATTCTCTTTTGCAAAGGTGTCGGCAAAATTTTCTAATTTTTCAGCTACGCTTAGTTGCAGTTTTTTGTTCAACTCCGCGATATCCAATAAATGCGACATCCTTAAGCAGTAGTATTGATCGGTCGATTCCGCCCTATTAAAGCATTCTAAAATTTTATTTAGTATTTCGGCGTATTGATTTTTTGTGATTTTAGATAATCGCGATAGCCTTATAGCCCTTTCAAACGCATCTATATTAAATTGGTTTAGCGACTTTGGCTCTAGAGATATTTTCGAGTATTCATTTACGGCGATCTCTAAAAATTTTATATTTTTGGGAATTTTTAAAATCCATAAAATATCTGCTATCCTTGATTTTAGCCTGCAATCGGTTATTTCATCCAAAATACTCTCGAAAAATTCCAAATCCCGCTCGGTAAAATCCTCTAGTATCGCCGATCTGCTATTGCCCCGGATGCATCCCGCTTCATACGGCTCGTTTAAGCTTCCAGGTTTTAAAGCCATAGAGCAAGCATTTCTTAGTAAATAAAACACTTTGCTAGCTTTTAAATTTCCATTTCTAAAATTTTCCTCACACAAGTCCGCGAATTTAGAACTGTAATCGTCAAAATATTTTGTACCTTTTAATATTTCGTCCAAATTTATACCCAAAAAATCATCTTTGGTTATCGTTGCTTGCTGTATTTCTTTGATCAAATTTTTTCCCTCCACGCTCATTAATAAGCTAAAATTCTAAAGGCCTCGCATTAAAAGTAAGCTTGGCATAAATTTTATCGCACTCTAGAGCCACGCCGCTTTGCAGCGCATCAAGCCTAGAGCTGATAAATTTACCCACATCGCCCGTGCTATCCTCGCCCGCCCAATCAAGCACCCGCACGAGCCCTTTTGCGATAAGCGCGTCCAAAAACTCGCCGTCATTCATCTCGCCCGTTTTCTCAAAACCGCCCGTCTCGCCCGCCGTCAAATGCTTTAAAACGCAGCACTGATCTTTCGTCATTTTCGCTCCTTTGATTAAATTTACCGCCTACATGGGTCTGTTTAAATTTTACTCCCAAAAAGCTTTAAGCTTACTTTTCGCAACTCTTTACGCTGCAAATTTAGCTCGCGGCGGCGGGTAAAATTTACGCTATAATTTCACAAAAGCGCTAAAATTCCAACCGAAAAGGACGCAAATGCAAACGGATCTGCAAGAAAAGATTAAGGAGCTGCAGCGCAAGATCGCTCGCGAAATCACCTATTTTCAGACGGGCGGAGTGAGGCCGCGAGGCGCGATCGATGATGCTGGATCGGCCGCGCGCTTGCCTGCGCGGCGGATGAGGAGCTGCCGACGGATCAAAACGGCGCGCAGATGCTCCCTCTGGCACAGTTTTACCTGCCCACGCTGCCCTACGTGCCGCAGGTCTTGGACGGCGTCAAGCTGCTTACGGTCTTCATCTCGCAGGATTTCATCGGCAAATCCCCTGAGAATATGGACGGCCTGTGGAAGGTCCGCGAGTATAAAAACGAGGCTGAGCTCGTCATAAAGGAGCTTGCAAATCCTCGCTCGCAGATAAGACCCTTTCCTTTGCAGCCAAAATTTGCCGCGGACGACGTCGCGAGCTGGGACGGCGGTGGGCTGGATGCGGACGCCATAGATGAAATTTTGCGTCTTGAGGAGACAGAGGGGCTCGAGTATTACGACGACATCGCCTTGGAGTTTTATAACTGCACGAAATTCGGCGGCTACCCCTACTTTTGCCAGTCGGGAGTGAGCTTCGGCGATGGCTATCAGTTCGTTTTTCAGGTCTCTTCAGACGAAAAGGCGGGCTTTAACGTCATAGACGGCGGCAGCTTGATGTTTGCTAAAAACCCGCAAAGCGGCGCGTGGAGCCTGTATTATGATTTCGATTAGGCGCGCGAAAGGCTTTAGTTCGCCCGCAAAATTCCGCCGCTTTAAATAGATGCTCAGGCCGCATAAATTTACGATGAAATTTTATCGGCGTGCGGCTTTGAGCCCGCTCGGTGCAGATTAAATTTAAACGGCGGCGCGCTCCGATCTAGATTAAATTTAAACTGCCGAAAGACGAGCCGAATAGTTGCAGACGCGCCGAATACAGCGAGCGGGCCGTGAAAAATTCGGCGCCGCAAAATTTTAAAATTTTATAGCCCGAGATTTCGGCTTCGAGCTTGAAATTTAAGCCTGAGCTTGAAATTTTAATCCGCAAATTTAAAGGAGCGAAAATGAACGCAAACCAGCTTGCAAACATCTGGCGCAGGCCGATCTACCTGCCCTATCTACAAGATCCGCTCACGCCCGAGGCGCTGAGGGCCGCGGAAGAGGAGCTAGAACACGCTCTGCCGCGCGAGTTCGCCATAATGCTGGGCGTACAAAACGGCGGCTACCTACGCTACGAGCTAGAGGGCTACCCGCTAGACGCCGTCAGCGGTATCGGCGAGGCGTATCCGTCGCTTACACGCTTTAGCTGGGGCGAAGAGCGCGAGTGCGTGAGCTTCGAGCTTGACGGGCTGGTGCCCTTCAGCGGCGACGGCCACTGGTACCTGTGCCTGGACTACCGCACGAGCGAACAGCCTGCGGTCGCCTACATCGACGTCGAATGCGATGAGCAAAGCATCATCGCGCAGGATTTTGCTTCGTTTTTGACGCTTTTGCGGCTCGACACGGGCGGCAAAATCGCGCTGCAAACAGGGCTCGATCTAAATGGCACAAAGGCGCGGCTGGAGGAAATTTTGAGCGTGCGCGCAAGAGCCGCCGATCCGCAGCTTTACGGCTTTAGCGTGTATAATTTCGCTCGCGACGGCGGCATGCTGAGCCTTAGCCCGAACGAAGTTCGGCTCGGATTTGCCAGGCGGGGCGAGCGGCGGTTTAAAGAGCTTAAAAACTTCAGCGAACCCGCCCTGCGCTATGCTGAGCTGGACGCCGGCGCGATGATACTGGACGTTTTCAAAGAGGAGCTGATGGGTGAAATTTTGCGCAAGCTTAAGGATGCGGGCTTGTGCGCACAGAGCCTAAAAGAGGCGGTCGGCGCGTAGGCTTTCGCGATTGGGAGTGTAGTTTTGTGCGGGCTGCGGCGCGCATTTGTGCAACCAGCGATGCGGGCTTGCGAGCGCAAATTTAGCCCGCTGCGGCGGGTAAAATTTCGCTATAATTTTGCCAATTTAACAAAGGAGAAAACGATGAGCGTAGAATTCCGCGTCAAAAACAAAAAGCGACCGCTATTTATGGGGTATTCGGACGCTATGAGCGTTAGCAAGGCATTGGAGCTCCTGCCCAATCTATCGGTATTTGACATAGATGAGAGCGCCGAGGGCTTTGACGAGAGGGCGTTTTTAAAATCGCCTTTGAGCGAGCAGGAGTGCTTGATTTTGGGCGTGCAGAACAAGAGCGGGCGCGGAATGGAGCTAAGATATGACGAGGAGCGGCTAAGCTACGCCGTGCGCGTAAATACGCCCGCGACGATCTTTGATTGGGTTTTGGCGATCTCATATCTGCAGGCGCTATCTAAGCAGCTGGGGGGCGAGATCGCGGATGAAAACGGCGAAATTTACGCTCACGACAGGATAGAGCAATTCGACTACGAGCGCGATATAGCGGCGGGGCTACATTCGATAGATCAACACTTAAGCGGCGATACGGAGGTAAATTTTTGCTACGGGGTTCAGAGGCCTTTTGCGATAAACCGCGCGATGATGGATGAAATTTTAGCCTCGTATAACCCCGCCGCCGAGTTTAGCAAGCGGCTAACCGAGGTGCAATATCTTGACGCTTACAGCGCGCACCAGAGGTTTTACCGAAATGGAGATGACGGCACGATAATGGGCTCATACGCGCTCACGCAGGACCTGCCCACTATCCTGCCCTACAAGCCGCTTGTGGAGTGGCAAAACGCGGAGATGCTAAAAAATAGCGACGTCGCGCGCTGGCAGATCGCGCTCATAGGCATAGAGGGCGACGAAAACGACGCCGGTAACTACCGCGACATCGCCGAGCTGGAATACGGCGAGTTTATCGCGCGGCTGCCGAAGCAAAACTACCGCCTCATCGATGCGAGCTATATTTTGGTTGACGGGCTAAACGTCAATCAGCTAAAGGCGCTGGCGGGCTAAATTTTACTTGCGGTGAAATTCTGCAGAGCTCATCAAGGGTTAGCGCTGCAAAATTTAAAGCCATCGAGGCTTAACGCTGCAAATCCAAAGTCGCGGAATTTGCGGTAAATTTTGCGGCGGGCAAAATTCTAAAAGACGGAATTTTATCGCAATGCAAATTTAAGAATTCCACCACGATAAAATTCCGTCGCGGTAAAATTTAGAAAGGTTAAAATGAAAAAGACCTGCTACGATCTAAAAATTTACGATAACGGCATGATGCGAGGCGTGCTGCAAGATGATATCGAGGCGCTGCCGTTTTTCGACTACTGGCAAAAGATGAGCCTATGCTCGACGCAAGGCATCTATATAGACGAAAGCGGCAAAGAGCGCAGGCTCGTCTATCTGCACGACTAGGAGAAATTTTACAAATTATTCGCTCGCGAACAGGAGCTACTTAAGCGCGCCCCGGCCGGTAGCGAAAATGAGCGATCCGAGCCGTAACACATCTCGGTCGGCAGCGGAGAATAACGGCGACCAGCTGCAACGCAAGTAAATTTTAGCCGATAAATAGCGGCGCGCATTAATCAGCCAAAATCGCTGCCCCGCTTAAATCCGGGTTTAAATTTAGCTTATCTATGATAGATAAAAACTCTGAAATTTCATTTTTGATCTCAGCGGCGTCCTCTAAGCTCGGCGGCAGCGAAAAGAGCGTTGTTTCAAACTTATTTTTCGCTCCGTTTAAAAATAGATAAAATTTATCGTCCATAAACGCCGCGCTCACCCCCATTTTCCCCGCAAATTTTTCCTTTAGCTCTCGCAGACGCTCCATAAATGCGGGCGTCAAAAGATACCTCGCCTCAACCTTATCGTCCGCAAAAACTCGAAATTCTTTACTAAAAAACACGTCGTCCATCTGTTCTTTTTTGCCTATAAATTTAGTATTTAACGTGCGACTCGCGACTATCGTTTGCCCGCTAAATTTCTTGTAAAACTCGCAGACCAAAACCGAGCCGCTAAAGGCTTGCATATCCTTCATGGCCTCCCATGCAAAAATTATCGCGGAGAGCAAATTTAGCGCCGCTGAGTCGCTTAGCTCCAGCGTCGCGCCGTTTGGGATGCGGATCGCTTCGCTGAGGTTAAATTTGACGTCTTTATAAATGCCGCTGATTTGATCTTCGGCGCGAAACTCACCTGGCGAATAGATGCCAATTTTGCGAAATTCTTTACGGCTGATGCCGGCATTCGGATCGTAGCTAAAATTTGGATCTGTGCCCCGAATAGCGGCGCGAACGAAAACGTCTTTATAAAACGCTTTGTAATCCCCCAGCTCGCTGGTCACTCGGCTTGCGTTAGCCATTAGCGCGGCTTGAAAAAACGGAATATAGATAATGATGAAAAATAGCGGTGCAAGGCGATTTTCAAAAAGATGTCCTACGGCAAATCCGCCGCCCACGGGCAGTGCTATTATAAATAAAATTCCCAAAAACAGATACTTTACAAATGCCAGCCGGCACTCTTTTTGCTTTTTGGCAGTGGCGACTATCGCTTCGTTTATATTCAAAATTTTACCTTTTTCTAAATTTACGCAGCGGATTTCGCGCTCGGAGCGAATTTTAGCAAAATTTACGCCGCAAAGATACGGCGGCGCGAGTAAATTTTATTCGGTGGATTAAATTTATGAAATTTACGCCGCGGCGGCGATCTACTCGGACGTGCGTTGATTCAGCCACGCTCTCAGATTGCCCGCGCCCTCTTTTAGCACCCCAAATCCTGCGGCGGCAACACAGACAAAATTAATTAGCGAGCCCCTCCCGCCGACGTTTAAAATCCCAAAGCCTACAATCCACAGCGCCGCGCCGAAGCCAAGCGTGCACACGGCGGTCGCGATCCCCAGCTTGCGGCGCAAAGGGCTTGGTTTGCGCACCACCTGAACTCGAGTGATCACGTAGCTGCCCGCATATCCTCCGCGGATGAAATATGCGCGCGCAGGCTCGCCCTCCTCTACGGGGATATCGTTAAACTCGCCGCGCAGCTTCACGCCGTCTATCTCGAAAAATACCCAAATTTTGCTATTTCCTCTTGCAGCGTGGACGCGGAGATTTTGAACCTCGCCCGTGATTTCATATTCCAATTTGTCTCCTCAAACAGCTTCGCGCTTTGCTTCCGCGCTAAATTCCGCGCCGTAAAATTTTAAAATCAAAATTTATGCCTTGCTCGCAGCGCCGCCCGTAAAATTTTAAAGTTGAACCTCTGTGGGCAGCAAATTTAGAACTAAGCCTTAAAAATTTTATAGCAATAGAATTCCAAGTAAAATTCCGCACGCCGCAAAAGCTCACAAATCCGCCGCGGTAGTATCGCAAGCAAGCCGCCGCAAAAAGCCAATACCGCGCAACGAGCAGTGCAAATAGGCGGCGCAAGGCAGACAGCGCACGACGGACGCCATACGACATACGGCGGACGGCGAGCAATACAAAACAGGCGGCGTGCACGGCAGGCAGTGCAAATCGGCAAATGTGCGCCGGGCTACCAAGCGCCTACTTCTTTAAAATTTCGTTTTTCATGAATTCGTAGAGCTGGCAGGATTTTTTATTGCCCGCGTCGCAGCCCTTTTTGACCCATCCAAGCCCCTTGGAAAATCCGCGCAGATCCCCCTTGCTCACATACAAATAGCCTAAATTATTGCAGGCATCGCCGTAGCCCAGCTCGCAGGATTTGGTGTAAAGCTTCTCCGCCTGGTCGCGATCCTGCGGTGCGCCGAGACCCTTATCATACGCAACGCCGGCATTATAGCAGCTATCCACTAGCCCGCCGTCACAGCCTCGCTCGAAAAAGCTCACCGCCTTTGCCGGATCCGCCGCGAGCCCAAAACCGCCCGTGAAATAGACCACGCCCGCATTGTGGCAGCTTTTGGCATAGCCCAAATCGCAAGCCCTAGCGTAGCGCTGCGCGGCGGCAACGAAGTCCCTACTCAGGCGCCCTCGCTGATATAGGTTGCCTAGCTTGTGGCAGGCTACGGCGACGTTTTTATCGCACGCTGCGTCATAAAATACGCCTGCCTGCGTCGCATTGCCCTCGCCGTCGTATAGGGCTCCCAAATCAAAGCAGCTATCTTTCTCACCCGCCTCGCAAGCCTTAGCAAGAGCGGGCTTGGCGCCTTCGTAATCTCCGCGGGAGAGCTTGTCGCGCCCCAGCTGTGCGCAGCCCACGCTATCGCCGCGGTAGCATTTAAATGATAAAACTGGCGACGGCAAAAAAAGCACCATAATCAAGATGCAAACGGCGATGGAAAGCGCCGTTATGTCGATGATCTTTCTCATATCTATCCTTTTTGCGGCGATGCGCCGCGGGGCTTAAGGAGCGGTCTTGCAGGCAAATCCCGCCCGAGTAAATTTTGCGGATAAAATTTTGCCACCTTAAAGCTCTGTTTTAAAATTTACCCAGGGCTTCCGCGTCGCAAAATTTTTAAAAACCCGCAAGCTGTAAATTTGCAGCCAAATTTTAAATTTTAAGAACCGCGCCCGGCGCCACAGCAATACCGCTAAAGTGCCCGTAAAATTCTAAAGTTGAAATTCTACGAGCTATAAATTTAGAACTAGCTTTAAAATTTCATAGCGATAGAATTTTAAATCAAATTTCACGATAAAATTTCATCCCAAATTCCGCCGCAAAATTTTGCGGCAAGGCGGGAAGTGAAAAGCAAAACATAAAATTTCGCAGCAGAAATCCCGCCGTAAAATTTCGCCTTGTATTTAAATCATAAAATTTCGTTCGTGAGATTTAGGCTATCGGCGCGGATGTAGCCTGTGCGGCTACATCTTCTCTTTCGCGCTTAGGCCCATCAGGGCAAACGCCGTGCGAATACTAAGCGCCACGAGTGCGAACAGCTTGAGCTTCGCATCCTCGTTCTCGCTGCCTACGACGCGGTTTTCGTTGTAGTATTTGTGAAAGTCCGCCGCGAGCGCCTTTAGGAAATCTGGTAGCTTCTGCAAGCCGCGCGAATTAAAAGCGTCGTTTAAAATTTCATTCAAGCCAAGCGCCGCAAAAGCTAGGCCGAGCCCCGCTTCATCCAGCGCGCCGAAGTCCGCACCTAGGACGTCCGCCTCGCGCTTGCCCGCTTTGGTAAAAATTTGATTGACCCGCGCGTGGGCGTAGTTGATGTAAAAGATCGGATTGCTGCTGTCTTCGCGCGCGAGCTCATCCACGTCGAACTCAAGCGGCGTCTCGCCCTTTTTGCTGATAAAGATAAATCGCATCGCGTCCCTGCCGATCGCGGCGAGCACGTCGCTCATCAAGATCGCGTTGCCTGCGCGCTTGCTCATCTTGTAGGTCTGCCCGTCTTTAAGCAAATTTACCATCTGCATTAGGATGATCTCGAGCCTGCTTTCGTCATAGCCCAGAAAATGCACGGCGGCCTTTAGGCGCGCGATGTAGCCGTGGTGATCGGCGCCCCAGATGTTGATGCAGTGCTCATATCCGCGCTCAAATTTGTTGTTGTGATAGACGATGTCGCCCGCAAGATAGGTCGGGCGGGCATCCTCGCGGATGACGACGCGATCCTTTTCGTCGCCGAGCTGCGATGAGCGGATCCAAATTTTGCCCTCCTGCTCATACATCTTGCCGCTGCGCTCAAGCTTCTTAATCGTAGGCTCAAGCTCGCCGTAGAGGCTCTTTTCGCTAGCCCAGTTTTGGATATGAATGCCCGCGTCTGCGAGATCTTTTTGGATGATCTTTAGCACTTCGTCCTTAGCAAACTCCGCAAGGATCAAAACGCGCGATTCGTCGCGGAAAATTTCATCGCCGAATTGGGCGCGCGCAAGAGGGATAATCTCGTCGATATACTCGCCGCGGTAGTATTTCTCGGGGTAGCTTACGTCCTCGCCCGCAAGCTCGCGCGCACGAAGCGCGATCGAAGTGCCCAAAAGCTCGATCTGATTGCCCGCGTCGTTGATGTAGTACTCCGTATCGACGCAGTGCCCAAGATAGCCTCCGATGCGCGCAAACGTATCGCCGTAAACGGCGCCGCGCACGTGCCCGATATGAAGCGGACCTGTCGGATTGGCGCTGATATATTCAAGCAAAATTTTTTGCGGCATAGCGGCGGAATTCCGCGCCTCATCGCATTTTGGCACAGCAACGGAATTTGACGCCTCTGCAGAATTCTGCGAAATAAAATTTTGCGTGTCGGAATTCTGCGATTTGGCAGCGTCGTTACCGCTCGCAGCCAAATTCGTAGCGGAGCCTTTGCTAGCAGGCTCGCCCACGCAAAGCTTTTCCGAAGCCGGTAAAATTCCGTCTCCGAGCTTCGCGTCGTTTTTCGCAAAATCGCCGCCCAATCTAAGAGCATTTTCGGCAAGAGCACCCAACACAGCGGGCTTTAGGTGAAAATTTAGATAGCCGTTCACCGCCGTGGCGCTTAGAATTTCGCTATCTTTAAATTTAACCGCAAGCTCCTCAGCGATGAGCCTAGGCGCCTTTCGCAGCTCCTTAGCCAGCGCGAAAGCCTCGGGCGAGGCGTAATGAGCCAAGCTTTTATCTTTGGGTTTTTCCAAAACGACTTTGCGAGATAAAATTTTAAAAATTTCATTTAAGACTAAATTTTTCAAATCCCTTACGCCTTTTTAGTATCGCTGATTTCGGCGCCTTTGACTTTACCTTAGCCTTGGTTTCGCTGATCTTCTTCTCCCCCCTGATCGCTCTGATCGCCCTGCTCATCAAGTGGGAAGACTCTAAGGGGGATGTCATCTACCGCCAGGAGCGTATCGGCTATAAGGG